>MDTB01105221.1_pt1 | contig 45340 bp, 37 predicted proteins | sample 811161 | NCBI WGS metagenome assembly MDTB01 (sample SAMN05326650, study PRJNA326480) | marine metagenome | isolation source: seawater | place: Mediterranean Sea | collected 2009 | reverse complement strand
TTTTCTTTTCGGAAGAGTTACTTTTTTATATTTGACAGGCTTATAATTTATTGAGGATAAAAGGTCGTGGATGCAATTCAATCTTGCCTTTTTTTTGTCATCTGCTTGAACAACTCTCCAAGGAGAATGTTTATTGTCGGTGTAAACAAACATGTCATCTTTCGCCCGGGAGTATTCAACCCATCTAATTCTTGACTCCAAATCCATTGGACTTAGTTTCCAATGTTTCGTAGGATCATTTATTCGATCCTCAAAACGGCGTTCTTGTTCTTCATTGCTGACAGAAAACCAATATTTAATCAATATAATGCCTGATTTGATGATCATTTGTTCAAAAATTGGACATGAATTAAGAAACTCTTTATATTCCTCATCTGAACAAAAACCCATAACTTTCTCAACGCCTGCTCTGTTATACCAACTTCGATCGAATAGAACAATTTCTCCCGCGGCAGGTAAATGAGCTACATACCTTTGAAAGTACCATTGAGTTTTTTCTCGCTCGGTGGGTGTCCCAAGAGCAACCACTTTACATATTCTTGGATTAAGAGGTTCTGTAATTCGTTTTATAGCACCCCCTTTACCAGCTGCATCTCTTCCCTCAAATAGTACAGCAACTCTTAGTTTCTCTTTTTTAACCCACTCTTGAAGTTTAACAAGCTCAACTCTCAGACTCGTTAGTTCTAAATTGTATTTTTTACTATTTAATTTGCTCAAAATAATTCTCCTTAATTTCTATATATTGTCCCTGAAAAGCATATTATTTTTTATATATAATTATTAGAAACTTAAGCTATGTCTGTTTCAAACTATGGTGAGTTTTCAAAATCTTTTAGTTGCAGTATGTCTTAATTATCGTATGGGTTGTGTTAAGTTAATTTTATCAAACATCAACTTTCTATTGCTTTAATATTGCTGATCTGAAACCAAAGCCTCCCCCACCAGGGGTATGTATTTTTATAGAATCTCCTATTTCTACATCTAGTTGGCAAGATGGATCGAGTTCAATTTCTATGTTGTCAGCACTAATAAATATATTTTTTCCTCTTTCTCCCGGACCACCACCAATAAGACCGTGAGGGGGAATGGTTCTGCAGTTTGAAAGAATAGATACTGTCATTGGTTCAAGGAAAAGAATTGTTCTAATGACTCCATTCCCCCCAATAAACTCCCCTTCTCCTCCACAATTTTTTCTAATGCTAAATTCCTGCAAGCGAACAGGATAATTATGCTCTAAAATCTCAGGGTCTGTAATTCTAGAATTGGTCATGTGAGATTGAGTAGCGTCTGTACCATTAAAATTTGGCCCAGCACCTGTACCACCACAAATAGTTTCGTAGTATTGAACATTTGAATTACCAAAGGAAAGATTGTTCATCGTACCTTGAGAACCTGCTTGCATTCTCATTGCTCCAAGTAAGCAGTCTACTATTTTTTGAGAAGTTTCAACATTTCCAGCAACAACTGCAGCAGGGTAACTTGGATTGAGTAAATTGTTCTTGGGAATCTTAATTTCTACAGGAAAGAGACAGCCCTCGTTCAATGGAATATCTTCATCAAATATCAAACAACGTAGGACGTATAACACACAAGCTTTTGTTATAGCTAATGGAGCATTAAAGTTTGATGGATGTTGAGAATCAGTGTTGTTAAAGTCAAAAACAAATTTGTTATTTTTAATATCTTTATCGATTGATGCGGCAATTTTAATACCGTTATCAAGTTCTAAACTAAATGAACCACCTTTTTGGTTTTTAATTGCATTTTTCACCAAATCTTCACCTTGGTAAAGTAACTTTTTAGATAGAGCTTTGATTTTTTCTATTCCACAATTTTGAATTGTTTTCACCAACTCCTCAATGCCTTTTTGATTAGCTGCTATTTGTGCTTTTATGTCAAAAATATTTTGAGTTGAGTTCCTAGGAGGGAAAAGTGATTTGGAAAATAAATTTAAAATTTTAATTTCTTGAAAATTAGCTTCGCTGATGACACAGATATTATCAATCAAAACACCTTCTTCTTGAATTGAGACACTATTTGCAGGCATGGACCCAGGAGTTTTTCCACCGATATCGGCATGATGGCCACGGGAAGCAACAAAAAATAAAATCTCATTGTCTCGATTAGCGAGTACAGGCGATATACAAGTGATATCTGGCAAATGAGTTCCCCCATTAAAAGGGTTGTTTGTCAAATAAACCTCACCTGGTTTTACCTTGCAACTTTTAACCAACGATTTTACTGAATCACTCATAGAGCCAAGGTGCACAGGAATATGAGGTGCATTTGCCAATAAATTACCATCAGAATCAAATATAGCGCATGAAAAATCATTTCTCTCTTTTATATTTACTGATGCTGCAGTTTTTTTAAGGACGATACCCATCTGTTCGGCGATAGCTGTCAATTGGTTGCCGAAAAGAGTACTTTCAATAACATTGCTAAAAAAAGTATCATTGTTTAGGCGATTATTTTTAATTGCAGTCCTCTTAAGTATTAGATCTCCTGACAAATTTCGTGAGCATTTCCAGCCAGTTTTAAGCGCCACAGATGTATGTCCGCATAAGATTAATGCTGAACCTTTAACTTCTGAACTGCTACTTATACTTAGACTGTTAATCAAGGGTATTGTCTTCCATATGCCATTTTCAAATACTCTTCTGGAGTCACAATCTTGCAAATTTAAACTGGTTATAATTTCCGATTTAGGTAATGCACTCAGGGTTTCAGTTCCACTTGTAGCCGCAACTAGCAGAGAATTTATTACTAGCTCTTTTGTAGACTCAATAAAGCCAAACTGATTTTTAAATTTTTTAAAAAAATCTTTTTTCATTTCACTAAACCCTGAAAAATGAACTAAGATTACTTCAGAGGTATTAAGGTATTTTATGTTTACAAGTTTTTTTATATTTAGGTTTTTATTATTAGGATTTTCCAATTTCATTTCATTTATAAGTTTATCTTCCAAAACACTAAATTTTTTTTTCAAACTTTCAATTTCTTTTATAGTTAATATCTCCTCTACAGATTCCTCCAAAACTTTTTTAACCCCTGCAACACCTATTCCAAATGCAGAAAGAACACTTGCATTATTGCCTATAAGAATTTCTTTAACTCCCAAAAGATCAGCAACATCACAACAATGTTGTCCCGCTGCTGCGCCATAACAATTTAAGGTATAAGTTCGAACATCATAGCCTTTGTCGATTGAAATTTTTTTTATAGCATTTGCCATTTTTTCGTTGGCTATTTTGATAAAACCGGAAGCAACCTGATAAATGTTCATTTTTAATAATTTCCGTCCATATGAACTTTTTACCTTTTTTTTAAATAAATTATTCACTATCTCTTTGTTAATTTTTTGTTTATTGTCTTCACCGAAACAATTTGGAAAATAATCGGGATTTAAAAAACCTAATAGTAAATTACAATCGGTAATAGTTAGAGGTCCACCTCTTCCATAGCAGGCAGGTCCTGGGTAACTACCTGCTGAGTTTGGACCTACCCTCAAGCCAATACCGTCGATTCTAACCACTGAGCCTCCTCCCGCGGCGACTGTGTGAATATCCACCATTGGCGTCACAATCGTGAGTCCTTCAATTTCAGTTCTTGAGCGATATTCTATTTTCCCAGAAGAATGCGCGACATCAGTTGAAGTTCCACCCATATCAAAACAAATGATTTTCTTTCTTTTTAATAACCTTGATGTTTCTATCGCGCCAACGACTCCTCCTGCAGGCCCAGAAAGGACCGAGTTATTCCCTCTTAATTCCATTGCTTTGATCAGTCCACCATTAGATTGCATTACCCTTAGTGGAATATTACCTGTGAACTTTTTTAATTTGGATACGTATTCATTAACAACGGGGGAAAGATAAGCATCAATTACAGCAGTACTACACCTATCAACGAAACCAATCAATTTGCTGACCTCATGCGAAACAGAAATATGTTTAAATGAAAGATTTTTAGCGATCTCTTTAGCGAAGATTTCATGATTTGAATTTTTATAACTATTCATAAACGCAATAGCAAGAGAATTGATACCCAACGTTTTTATGTATTTGAGTTCTTTTTCTAATGCAACAACATTTAGTGGGGTTATTACAGAACCATTTCTGTCAATTCGCTCTTCAATTCCATGACAACTTTTGTATAGCAAAGGTCTATCTTTGATTCGAAGGTTAAAAAGTGAAGAACGTGTTTGATGACCGATGCGTAAGATATCCTCAAAACCATTTGTTACTAAAAAGGCTGTTTTAGAACCTTTTCTTTGCAGTAGAGCATTCGTTCCTATTGTCGTTCCAACCCTTATTTCTTCAACTAAGTCATAAGATAAAATATCCGTGGAGTTTAAACCCATCGCTTGCCTGAGAATATCAAATACAGGGTCGATTCTAAATGTGTCATTTCCAGATGGAACTTTAAAGGTTGTCAATCGACCAAAATCGTTAAGGGTAATGATGTCTGTAAACGTCCCACCTATATCTATCCAGAATCGCCACTTATTTTTAATTTTAGTTATTCTTGACATTTTTCTGTGGAATTACTTTAATTGTGTTTGCTGCAAAAATTTTAGATTTCAAACTTAATTTTTTTTAACTTGATACAAAGTTGCACATCCAAACAAAATAAAAGTTAAAAATTAAAAAGAGTATTACTAATTTTTCCTATTTTACTCATCCGATTTAGCAAAACAATAATGATATTGGTATTGGAACTCCCAAAAAGATTAGTGGTATTCCCCAAACTCGGGGGCAGGTTCTTATACAAAGTATAATAAGTGCACAACTTTTTTAAAAATATATAAGCAGAGTAAGTAGAAATATTGATAATTTAAAGAATTAGCTCAACATCTTCATAAAAAGGCTCGAATGGCGGAGACGGTGGGATTCGAACCCACGGTGCGCTTTTGGCACACACTCCCTTAGCAGGGGAGCACCTTCGGCCACTCGGTCACGTCTCCAAATTCTAAAATAATACACTTAATTCAATAATGTTTACCTATCAATACATAATATTCTATTTATTTCCAAGTCCAAAAGCTTTATGCAAAGATCTTACTGCTAACTCCATATATTTATCATCAATTACAACTGAAATTTTTATTTCACTTGTCGAAATCATTTTTATATTTATACCCTCATTAAATAAAACTTCAAACATTTGACTTGCGACTCCAACATGAGAGCGCATACCAATTCCAACTACAGAAATTTTACATATTTGATTGTCACTTGAGATAGCTATTGCCTTGATTTCGGGTTGCACATCTTTCCTAATCACTTTGATCGCCTCGTCTAGGTCAACTCTATTTACTGTGAAAGAAAAGTCAGTTGTGCCGTCATGACTTGAGTTTTGGATTATCATGTCAACGTCTATATTCGACTTAGCCACTGGACCCAATATTTTTGAAGCCACTCCTGGAGTATCTGGGACTCCTGTTATAGTAATTTTTGCCTCATCCCTGTTAAAAGCTATACCAGAAATAACTGCATCTTCCATTTCATTTTCTTCCTCAAATGTAATCAAAGTACCTGAAACCGATTCTCTTTCAATGGGGATATCTGTGTCAGTTAAACTAGACAAGACCCTTAAATTTATTTTGTATTTACCAGCAAACTCAACAGATCTTATCTGCAAAATTTTTGACCCCAAGCTTGACATTTCAAGCATTTCCTCAAAAGTTATTTTACTCAATCTTTTTGCATCGGGCTCAATTCTGGGATCTGTTGTATAAACACCATCAACGTCTGTAAAAATCAAGCACTCCTGAGCCTCCAAAGAAGCTGCCAATGCTACGGCAGAAGTATCAGATCCTCCTCTACCGAGTGTTGTAATAAATCCTTGTTTATTCACACCTTGAAAACCAGTAACTATAACTACTTTATCATCTCTTAACTCTGCTTGAATTTTTTCAGTATCAATCGATTTAATCCTAGCCTTTGTATGAGCGGAATCCGTATTGACCGAAACTTGCCAACCAGCATAACTAGTTGAGAGGATACCTATTTTGTTAAGAGCTATTGCCAACAAACCAGCAGCAACCTGTTCTCCAGATGAGACAACTTGATCAACTTCTCGGGACCAATTCTTGTTTTCTTTAGAAACATCATTTATCAGGTTCAATAATTTATTTGTTTCTCCTGACATTGCAGAAGTAACAACAACTAAAGAATACCCAGCTTTATGCCACTTTTTAATTCTTTGAGCTACTTTTATAATACGGGTGGTTGATCCAACAGATGTTCCACCATATTTGTGGACAACTAATTTCATACTAATTTAAAACCAGGGTTAATTCATCGAAATTACATACAATTTTGTATGCAATTTCCCCATTAACCTCAATGAAAATCCTAGAGTTATTTCCAGAAATTCTTAATTGTCTTATAAATTCAATAATTCTTCGAGTTGGTGGCACAGATAAACCTGAATTTTTAATCCATGCCCTCAAGACTCTGGGAACAAGTTCATCGTCTAATTTTAGAATTAATTCTTTAGACAGATTTTTAAAACTTTCAGCATTTTTTTTATTATTAATTTCACACATTTTTAGATTATAGGTGATTGTTTTTTCTAATAAAGACCTTGCAGATTGTAAATGATTGATGCTTCTCGCCATAGCTAACGATGAACCATTCCTTGAGGACTTGAGTAATGGTATAACTTTGTGACGAATCAAATTTCTATCTAACTTTAAATTGTCATTTGAAGGGTCGTTAATCCATTTCAACTTATGTTTAGCAACGTAGTTAGATATTTCTGATCTAGTAGTTTTTAAAAATGGTCTCCAAATATTTATTGATTTTTTTTCAACAATTCTTTGATCAAAAATTAACATTCCTGTTAGCCCCTCAAGGCCAGCGCCTCTCATCCATTGTAAAAGAACAGTTTCAACTTGATCATCTAAATGATGGCCTAAAGCCAAAACATCAGTTTTGACATTAAGCACTTTTTGAAATGCCCTAAACCTATCCCTCCTTGCTGCAGCCTCAGGTCCAAGACGTTTCAAAGTATTGACTTTAATATTTATCTTAATAACATCTAGTTTTATTTCAAGGTCTTTACATAATTCGTTGCAAATATTTTCAAAATTTATTGAATCTTCTTGTAGATTATGATTAATGTGTATTGCAGATAGTTTAATACCATGCCACTCTGAATTCTCTGAAGATTGTGAAATTTTTTTACTTAATACATGTAGAAGAGCAACTGAATCTTGGCCTCCAGATAAACCTACAAAAACTCTGCACCTTTGTTTAGGCGGCCTCTTTAAATTTTCCAAAACCACGAATTTTCTCCTGTCTTCTTGAGACAAGTTCATCAGCACTTAGACCATTTAGAGAAGCTAGACTTTCAGAAATAGCATTTTTTAGGTTTTCACATGACTTAGAATAGTCTCTATGGGCACCGCCTAATGGTTCATCCACTATTAAATCTACTAACTTTAATTTTTTAAGTCGATCTGCTGTAATACCCAAGATCTCAGCGGCATCACGGGCCTTGTCCGAATCTTTCCATAGTATGGAGGCACAACCTTCAGGAGAAATTACAGAATATATTGCATATTTAAACATTAACAATCTGTCGGAAACTGAGATAGCAAGTGCTCCACCAGACCCCCCCTCGCCAATTATTGAAGAAATTATGGGAGTTTTCAAACCGGACATTAGAAACAAATTTTGACCAATAGCCTCTGATTGACCCCTTTCCTCGGCACCTATCCCAGGGTAAGCTCCTGGTGTGTCAACGAATGTTAGTATAGGCAAAGCAAATTTTTCTGCCATCTTCATCAATCTTGCCGCTTTTCTATAGCCCTCAGGTTTAGGCATTCCAAAATTCCTGTAAGTTCTCTCATTGAGATTTCTACCTTTTTGATGTCCAATAACCATAACCGGTTGGCCATCAAATTTAGCCAAACCCCCTACAATAGCAGGATCATCAGCAAATGTTCTATCACCATGTAATTCAACAAAGTTTGTTGTTATTGATGAAATAATATCCAGTGAGTAAGGTCTCTGAGGGTGTCTAGCAATCTGAGATATTTTCCAGGGGTCAAGTTTTTTATATATACTTTCGAGCAAGGTGTTATTCTTTTCAGTCAGTCTACTTAGCTCTTCACTAATATCCAAAGCTGAATCATTTTGCACTAATCGTAACTCTTCAATTCTTTCATTAAGCTCAGCGAGAGGTTGTTCAAAGTCTAAGTAAGTAAATTTCATAATTATATTCTCTAACAAAAAGTATAAATAGTCAGGATCTTCTCCATTTTGTACCTTCAGAGGTGTCTTCAACCAGTATCTCAAACTCTTTTAGATAATTACGAATTTCATCTGCCCGTTCGTAGTTTTTGTTTTTTTTGGCCTCTACTCTTTCAGATAATAAATCATTAATTAATGATTCGTTTAATTCTTTTTTCATATTAGGGTTAGATTTTTTTTCTTTTTCTAAAGGTCTTTTAAAAAACCCTAAAATCAAACCTAGGCCTCTGTATAACTTAAGGTTGGATTTATCATTTGATTTGAGCTCTAACTTTATTTTATTGGCAAAAGCAAACAATTCTGACAACGCAAGTGGAGTATTAAAGTCGTCATTAATTGCATCTCTGAATTTTAAAGCATGCTTGTTATCAGAGCTCATAGCAAAACTAATATAATTTTTCTCTTCTATAATGGAAAGATGTTCTAGCTCTTCACTTCTTTCTAGAATCCCGTAAAGACTTTTTAGAGCATTTTTAGCATTTGTAATTTGCTCAACTGAATAATTTACAGGACTGCGGTAATGCCCTTTTAGTAAAAAATATCTAACTGTTTCAGGGTTAACTTCTTTTAGAATATCTCGAATGGTTGAAAAATTTCCAAAAGACTTAGACATTTTTTCTTTTTCAACTGTTACAAACCCTACATGCATCCAGGTTCCTACAGAGGCAACCTGCGCCTTAGTATTCAAGGCTCCTTCAGACTGAGCAATCTCATTCTCATGATGTGGGAACTGCAAGTCAATTCCACCTCCATGAATATCGAACTTTGGTCCAAGTAACTCACAGCTCATAGTAGAACACTCTAAATGCCAACCTGGCCTTCCAGGGCCATAAGGGGAGTTCCAAGAAACTTCAGAAGGCTCATGAGATTTAGTTTTTTTCCACAAAACAAAATCTAAAGGATCTTTTTTTCTGTTTCCAACAGGAACTCTCTCTCCAGCCCTAAGTTCATCTAAAGTCTTACCAGATAATTTGCCATACTCTTTAAAATTTCTTACAGAAAAGTTTACATCTCCATCTGACTCATATGCATAGCCAGAAGATTGTAACTTATCTATAAAGTCAAGCATTTCTGGGATGTAGTCAGTTGCTCTTGGCTCAATTGAAGGATCAATAATATCCAAACTCTTGGCATCAATTTTCATTTCATGTATATACTTATCAGTAAGTTCACGAATAGAGATTTTCTGTTCGCGAGCGCGAGCGATAATTTTATCGTCCACATCTGTGATGTTTCTAACATAATTTACATTTAAACCACATGCCTCGAACCAGCGACGCACAATATCAAAAAAAATCATCACTCTTGCATGGCCTAAATGACAGAAATCGTAAACAGTCATACCACACACATATATACTGACAGTTCCGGCAATCAAAGGTACAAATTCTTTTTTCTCTCGTCCCAAACTGTTAAATATTTTCAAATTTACACCATAATATAATTTTAAGAAGGTTAATAATAAGTTATGTTCATCAATCTTTCACTCAGAAAAAAATTTAAAACATCAGCTTTTATCATTATATTTGCTTTTTTTTGTGATTTTTGTTTTGGTCAGGTAAGTGCTGAAGACTCTGGCAGGCAAATTTTGCAGACCTCTGCAGAAATAAATGATGCAAGGGAATTAATTAATCTTGGTCGTTTAATAGAAGCTGAGAAAAAAATTGATTCAAATTTAAAAAAATTTCCTCGAGATGCTCAATGGAGATATTTAAAAGCTGTGCTTCTTGCTGAGTTTGCAATTATTCAAAAGAATAACGATTACGATAACACCTACGATTCAAAACAAAAAATTGACATTGCTATTGTTAGTTTTGAGAGATTTACTGAGGAGTTTCCGGAATTAGCTGAACCTTACAATAATCTTGCTGTTTTGTATCTTTTACAAGACCGACCTGAAAGAGCCCGTTTAGCTCTTGAGAGAGCTATATTAAATAATTCAAACTATGAATTGGCTTACGAAAATCTTGGTGATTTATATATTTATCTTGCTAATATTACATATGAGAACGGACTTTCTAAGTTACCTAAATCTATACGACTTACAAAAAAAATTGATCATCTAAAGTCAATGCCATTATTAACCCGACCCAATATAATTAAAAAATTAAAAAAATAGAAAAATAGAAAAAGAGGAGCAAAGAATGAAAGTTGTATTTGAAACTAGTTTGGGAAAATTTGTTACTGAATTAAATGAAAAAAAAGCACCCAAAACTGTAAAGAATTTTCTTGAATACGTAAAAAAAGGCCATTATGACAAAACTATCTTTCATCGAGTCATCGATGGTTTTATGGTTCAAGCAGGTGGTTTTGAAAAAAATATGGTTGAGAAAGAAACACAAGAATCGGTAGAAAATGAAGCAAATAATGGGTTAAAAAACACTGCTTACACCATCGCCATGGCTAGAACTAGTGAACCACACTCTGCCTCTGCACAATTTTTTATAAATCTTGTAAATAATGATTTTTTGGATCATACCTCAGAAACATTAAATGGCTGGGGGTATGCCGTATTTGGAAAAGTTATTGAAGGAACAGATGTAATTGATGATATTGCCAAAGTTAAAACTACTACTAAAGGTTTTCATGATGATGTTCCAAAAAAACCTGTCATTATTAAAAAAGCATATTTAATAGAATAATGAAAAAAATATCTGAAATTAATTCAGAAAAAGTCTTGATTTGCTCCGACTTACATCTCAGCCCTAAAAATATTCCCATAACAATTTCGTTTTGTAATTGGATAAAGAAATATTATGACCAATCGGAGAATCAACAAGAGGGGTGGTTTTTGATCCTTGGCGATCTTTTTGAACATTGGGTCGGTGATGATTTGATATATTCATCAAATGACTATGAGTATAAAGAAATAATAGAATTGTTAAGAAACAGTTTGCAATTTTTAAATAATATTAATGTAAAAATTGCAATTATGCATGGGAACAGAGATTTTTTGATAGGCAATAGACTCCTTCAATATTTGCATTCTCATCAACTTGAGCCAACTATAGTATTAAAGTCACATAAAGCATTAAATATTTTGCTGGTCCATGGAGACGAACTCTGCACTGATGATAAACAGCATCAGGTTTTTAGGCAAACAGTTAATTCAAAAGAGTGGCAGAATCAATTCTTTTCAAAGTCAATAGATGAAAGACTCGAGCTTGCAAAAATTTATCGAAACAAAAGCGAAACATCAAAGAAAGAAAAATCCAGTTTTATGATGGACATTAATCCACAAGCTGCAGATCAATTACTTGAAAGGCATGATTCCCAAATTTTAATTCATGGACATACTCATCTTCCTGGTCACAGTAAGTTACCCTCAGGAAAAAATCGATGGGTAATACCAAACTGGACAATTGATAACGTTGGAAAAGTTCGCGGAGGTGCGATTCAAGTAAATAAAAACATTGTTACTCAGCTTTCGATTTAGTTTTTAGTCGAGTTTTTAAGTTCTCAATTTCTTTTTGTTGATCGGCTAACATTTTGTTGAATTCATCTAATCTTTCATCCAAAGGGTCTTTCATAGAACCTGAAACACCGTATGCATGAAAGTCTTTGTCAAATTTTTTTTCCGAAGTATGGTCTTTTAGAATTTCTCTTGCTGGAATTCCAACTACGGTTGTATTAGGCATTACAGATTCAACAACAACTGCATTTGACCCAATTTTGGATCCTTTTCCAATCATAAAAGGTCCTAATATTTTCGCACCTGCACCAATAACAACACCATCTCCAATGGTAGGATGTCTTTTTTCTCCTTTTTTTAAAGAAGTTCCACCCAGAGTAACTCCTTGATAGATAGTACAATCATCTCCTATTACAGAAGTTTCTCCAATAACTACTCCGTGGCCGTGATCAATAAACAACCTTCTTCCAATGGAAACACCCGGGTGGATTTCAATACCCGTTATCATTCTTGACAGTGCAGATACAAATCTGGCCAACCACATGAAACCAGAAAATTTTGTTTTCCAAAGGATATGCGCAAAACGATGAGACCACAAAGCATGAAGTCCAGGATAGCAAGAAATCACCTCTATCCAGGATTTTGCTGCTGGATCACGTAAACGAATAGTTTCTATATCCTCAAATATTTTATATATTTTCATTTTTAATCAATCATTTTATAATTACTTTAATTTTTTATTTATCAATGCAAAAAAGCTTTTTAAAAGACTGTAGTCATCTTTTGAGAGGTCTGATGTAGCTAAAATCCTACTAATTCTTTCCTCTAATTTTCCTTTTTTTTCCGGGCCGTACAGCCCTATCTCACCAGAAATTTGCAAAAATAACGTTTTTAATTCATAAATTTTTTTTTGGGAAATTTTTGATGATTTCAAGTTTGATTCTCTATATTTAAAGTGATCAGTTGAGTTATTCTCTTTTTGAGTAGCAATAAATGTATTATTCAGTTGACTTCTCAGCGCATAAGCAACAATCTGAACCGCATGTGACAGATTAATCGAGGAATATTCTAAACCTGAGTCAATTTTACAAACATTAGTACATCTAATGACATCTTTATTCATAAGACCAACTCTTTCACCTCCAAAAACCATAGAAACTCTGGAATCATTCGAGATTACTAGGGAGTCCACAATTTTTTTAATCATTTCAATAAAATCAACCTCTGGAGGCTCGATTTCTCTCCTCCTCGAGGTAAAAGCTATAACATGATGAGATCTTTCAATGGCTTTCTCAAATGACATTTGCCTGCAATTTTTCAACAAGTCGGACGCCTTTACAGCCCTTTTAATAGCATCTTGGTCACTACAAGAATCTGCGATCTTTGGATTGACCAATATCATATTAGATGCACCCATTACTTTTAAAGCTCGAGCTGAAGCTCCTAAATTTCCAGGATGGCTTAAATCAACCAAAATCCAATTAATTTGACTTAAATGTTGGGAAATAAACTTGTTTCGTTCTGTGTTCATTACAATGAATTAATATACTACCTTAAGGATTTTTATGCATCCAATGTTAAACACGGCTATTAAAGCTGCAAGAAAAGCTGGTTCAATTATTAATAGAGCAAGTCTTGACCCCGGAATAATAAAAGTTACAGAAAAAGAAAAAAATGACTACGTGACTGACATTGACAAAACATGTGAAAATGAAATATTGAATATCCTTAGACAAGCATATCCAAAACATCATTTTCTTGCAGAGGAATTAACATCGAACCAATTAAATAGTCCGATTAAATTTTCCTCTAGCCATCCAACTTGGATAATTGACCCAATAGATGGAACAACTAATTTCATACATGGTTTTCCAAATTATTGTATTTCAATTGCGTTGCATCAAAATGGTGAAATAGAGCAAGCTGTCGTTTATGATCCTTCAAGAGATGAATTATTTACTGCATCAAAGGGAAGAGGCGCATATTTAAATGACAGAAGATTAAGAGTTTCAAAACAAATCACATTGGACTCTGCGTTAATTGCAACTGGATTTCCTCCAAGAGATCCAAAAATGTTTGACAATTACTACTCAATTGTTAAAAAACTCGGTAAATCTTCAACAAGTATTAGAAGGGTCGGGTCGGCAGCTTTGGAGTTGTGCTATGTTGCCTCTGGAAGATTTGATGGGTTTTTTGAATTGGGCTTAATGCCCTGGGACTCTGCAGCCGGAAGTTTAATAATTCAAGAATCAGGAGGGTTTGTTGGAAATTTTAATGGTGATAACAACTTTCTGTTTACATCAAACATAGTAGCTGCAAATCCAAAATTATTTGCTTTAATTGTAAGAATATTATCAAATTATAAATTTCAAATCTCTTCCAAAATTAAAGTTGAAAGATTTTAGTGATAAACCATACTCCAGTAATTAAGCAATACCTAAGAATAAAAAAAAATTACCCTGATGAGTTAGTTTTTTTTAGGATGGGTGATTTCTATGAACTATTTTATAAAGATGCTGAAGAAGCATCAAAAATTCTTGGTATAACTTTAACAAATAGAGGGAAAAGTGCTGGTCAACCAGTTGTCATGGCAGGTGTGCCAGTTTCATCTCACCAAAACTATTTAAAAAGATTAATTGACTTGGGAAAGACTGTCGCAATATGCGAACAGGATGACAATGTTATAACTGAAAAAGGTCTTGTTGACAGAAAAGTTGTAAGAATCGTAACTTCCGGCACACTATGCGATGAGGGACTAATTAATGAAAAGAAACAAATTTGGCTTTGCTCTTTAAGTATATCTGGTGTTCTTTCTTGGATAGATGTTACGACTGGAGAGCTTTTTTGGTTTTCTCAAAATGAACTAGACAATAAAAAAAAATTTTCATACGAGCAAATATTTACAATAATATCAAAATTAGATATTGGTGAAATTTTAGTCTCAGAACGAATACAAGATTTAAAATTCAAAACCCAAAAAGAGTATTTAGAAAATATTTTGTTTTATTTAAAAGAGATTGTTTCTGAAAAAAAAATAATTTTTAGACCCGATTGGGAGTTTGATGCAAATGTAGGAAAATCTCTTTTACAAAAAAGATTGAATATTACATTTCTCAATGCGCTTGAATTATCAAATAATTTTTCTGCACTGGAATCTATTGGTTCTTTAATTACTTATGCTGAAAAAAATATTGGTAAACCCTTGTTGCACCTTAGGTTACCTCAGAAATTTTTTCAATCAGAAACAGTCATCATTGACGCTTCAGCTCAAAAAGCTCTCGAATTAAAGAAACCGTTGTTTGATGAAGATAAAAAAAACATTACATTAATTGCTTGTCTTGACCAATGTAAGACCAGTGGAGGATCCAGGGAACTTAGAAAATGGATGTTAAGCCCATTGATAAGTAACAAGGATTTAAAAAAAAGACAAAAATCAATAATTTGGATTTCTAAAAATATTTTTTTACATCAAGTTTTAACTGGGGTAATTGATATTTGCAGAATTGCTGGAAGAATTTCTTTGGGCAATACTTCCCCAAGGGAATTAAACACTTTGGCACTCAATCTAAAAAAAATGGTTGAGATTAGTCAATCGATTGAGGACATTGAGGATTACAATATCAAAAAAATATATAAAAATTTCTCTGATTCTGAATCTGAGCTAATTATAAATACTATCCAAAACTATCTATCTGAAGACCCTCCAGTAAAAGTAAAACAAGGAAATTTTATTAGAAATGGTTTTGATAAGTCGCTTGATGATTTAAGGAAAATTAAAACTGACATTTCAAATTTTCTATCTAAATTAGAGCTTGATGAAAGAGAAAAGTCTAAAATTTCAAATTTAAAAATAGGATTTAGTCCTGTTCATGGATATTATTTTGAAGTTACACAAAGTCAGAAAAATAAAGTTCCCGAACACTATCACAGAAAACAAACTCTCAAAAACTCAGAAAGATATACGACAATCAAACTAAGAGAACTGGAGGAAAAAATACTCTCAGCAAAGGATAAGTCCATTGAAAGAGAAAACATAATATTTCAAAATCTTTTAATAGAATTACGTAAGCATATAAATTTTTTATTTAGACTATCTGACTCAGTAAATCTTTTAGATGCTTTAACCTCACTAGCCTTGAAAATATCTGAAAAAAAATGGGTTATTCCAGAACTTTCTGAAAATTCAGAAATAAATATTAAGCAAGGATTCCATCCTGTTTTGGGAAATAATAAATTAGAAGGAGATTATGAAAACAACTTCTACCCAAACGATACTTTATTAACTTCAAATAAAAATATGATGCTTTTAACCGGACCAAATATGAGTGGCAAATCTACATACATGAAACAGGTGGCACTAATTACTATTTTGGGAAGAATGGGTGCACCCGTACCTGCCAGTTATGCAAAAATTGGAGTAATTGACCGAATTTTTACAAGAATTGGTGCTGCTGATGATTTAGCTGGTGGGAGATCAACTTTTATGGTTGAAATGACAGAGGCAGCAAAAATATTACATAAAAGTACAAAAAAAAGTCTTGTAATTATGGATGAAATTGGACGTGGGACCTCAACATCTGATGGACTCGCTCTAGCAATTGCAATTGCTACAGAAATTAATAAAGTAAATCAGTCACTTTGTCTCTTTGCAACTCACTACTTCGAAATAACTGAACTCTCAAAACAATTAAAGGGGGTAGAAAATTTTCATATTTCAACAAAAGAACGAGATGATCAAATAGTCTTTTTATACGAGTTGAAAAAAGGTCCTGCAAGTAAGAGCTTTGGTTTGAAGGTTGCTAAATTGGCAGGTATTCCAAATTCAGTTTTAAATTATGCTAACAGTATTAAACTTCCAACAAATCACGAAATCTTGGTTGAAACTGAGCAGGAGATAAGTAAAAACATCTTAGAACAAAACAAAGGTATGGAAATAATCAACGAAATTGTAAATATTGACCCTAACGTTTGTTCTCCTAAACTAGCACTCGATCTAATTTTTAAATGGAAAAAATCTTTAGATAGTTAGAAACTAAATTTTTTCAAATTTTGCAACTGCTAAAGACAAACAACGAATATCATTACCTTCAAATTGTATTTGAGCACTCGCCTCTAAACCAGTCCCCTGAATAGCAATTACAACTCCATCCCCAAATCTTTTATGCCTTATATTTTGTCCTATTTTTAAAGAATTTTCTTTGTTGTTATGATTTGGTTCTGACCCATAAGATGTTGAAAAATTATTGAGCCTAATACTATGTAAATTTTGATTTTGGTTGGTATAAAAATTGTGGCTTTTGTTCTTAAATGATTGTATTTTTTTTATGCATTTTTCTGGAATCTCGCTGAGGAAACGACTTTTTTGATGATATCTTAGTTGGCCATGTAACCTTCGAGATTGAGCACTAGTTAAAAACAATCGTTTTCTAGCCCTTGTCAAGGCCACATACATCAGCCTTCTTTCCTCCTCTAACCCATTGAATTCATTTAAAGAATTTTCATGAGGGAATAATCCCTCCTCTAGTCCAGTCACAAAGACGACATCAAATTCTAAGCCCTTTGCTGAATGAATTGTCATTAATTGGACAGCTTCCTTACCTGCGGCTGCCTGAGCCTCTCCAGACTCAAGAGATGCATGAGACAAAAATCTAGCTAAAGGAGTAAGATTCAAATCTAAATCAAAATTTTTGTCGTCTAACACGCCTTCCTTTCCAGAAAAAATCTGGTCATTCGAATTTTCTTCAGTTAAGCCATAATTTGAAGGAGTTGAACTGCTAATATTTTCATCATCTATAAATCCAGATGAAGCAGTTACTAGTTCCTTCAAATTTTCCAATCTCTCTGAACCATTTTTTTCAGAGAGAAAATGTTCAACTAGACCAGAGCGAGTAATAACGTTGTTAACAGTTTCAGGTAAATTCATAAGGACCACATCGTTTGTAATTCCTAAAATAAGTTCCTTGAATTTGAACAAAGCCGCTCCAGACTTACCATCTATTTTTTCAATTGCTTTAAATAAACCGACATTAAACTTTTCGGCTGTTTCCTGTAATTTATCGATTGTACGACTACCTATTTTTCTAGGTGGAAAATTAACAATTCTCAAAAAAGCATTATTATCATCCTGATTTTCAATTAATCTTAAGTAAGCCAATGCATGTTTTACTTCTGCTCGATCATAAAAGCGAAGACCCCCATAAACTCTGTAATCAAGTTTCCTTTTATTAAGCTCATGTTCGATGATTCTGGATTGAGCATTGCTTCTATATAAAATTGCAATTTCTGATGGTGATAAACCCAGGTCAATAAAGCTTTTGGCTTCCTCAACAATCCAAATAGCTTCATCTATATCTTCAAGTGATTCATATGTTTTTATGAGCTCACCCATTCCCAAGTCAGTCCACAAATTTTTACCAAGTCTCGAGCTATTATTTGAAATAAGGGCATTAGCAGCATCCAAAATATAGCCGTGTGACCTGTAATTTTGTTCTAAACGAACTGTATCTCTAACATTAAAATCTTTTTTGAAATATTTCATGTTTGCTACATCAGCTCCTCTAAATGCATAAATACTTTGGTCATCATCACCTACTGCTAACACGTTAGTAGATTTATTACTAAGTAATTTCAACCATTCATATTGTAATGAGCTTGTGTCCTGAAACTCATCAACAAGTATGTGTTTAAATCTTAATTGATAATGTTCTCTGATATCCTTGGATCGTTGGAGTAATTCAAGTGACCTTAATAAAAGTTCACCAAAATCAACAACTCCCTCTTTTTGACACTGAATTTCATAAGCCTCATAAAGCTCTATATGAAGTTTATTAAATTCACTATTTTCCTCAATATTGTTAAATCTTAATCCTTCCTCTTTAGCAGAATTAATAAATCTTTGTACCTGTCTTGGAGCAAATTTTTCAGTGTCAACGTTCAAATTTTTCATTAAGCGTTTAATTGCCGCTAATTGGTCTTGTATATCGAGAATTTGAAAATTTTCAGGAAGTGCTGCCTGTTGGTAGTTGAATCGTAGCATCCTATTACATAATCCATGGAAGGTGCCGATCCACATTCCCCCTAAATTAAAAGTGAGCATCGCACTTATTCGAGTCATAAGCTCTCTAGCTGCTTTATTTGTGAAGGTAACAGCCATGATCTCTCTAGGATTAGCTTTACCCATTGCCAACAACCAAGCTATTCTCGTTGTGAGTACCCTAGTTTTGCCACTGCCGGCACCTGCCAAAACCAAAACAGAACTGTTTTCTGCAGTTACAGCTGCTTTTTGCTGTTCGTTTAGTCCATTTAATAAGTCATATTTCATTTGATATTTTTTTTATTTTTAGGTGATAGAAAGTTTTTTTTTAAAAATAACTTTTTTTTTAATCTTAAAGTTAACTAATATGTAAAATACGAATTAACTATTATCAGTATCTCCTAAATTAAACATGACTGATCAAAAAATTTTTGAAAAGAATTACGATTCCCAAAAAATTGAAAAAGAAATTCAAAAATATTGGGAATTAAACAAACAATTCAAAACAATTGAAAACGATCCCAACTATCCTAAGGGGAAATTTTATGCTTGCTCAATGTTGCCTTATCCTTCTGGACGTCTTCATATGGGTCATGTACGCAATTATACAATTAATGATGTAATGGCAAGATGGAAAAGAATGATGGGTTATAACGTGTTAATGCCGATGGGTTGGGATGCATTCGGGTTACCAGCTGAAAATGCCGCTTTAGCAAAAAATCTTTCTCCCTCAGAATGGACATACTCAAATATTGCAACCATGAAAAAACAACTCATTTCTCTTGGTCTTGCAATTGATTGGTCAAGAGAGATTACGACATGTTCCGCGGATTACTATAAATGGAACCAATGGCTTTTTTTAAGGATGCTAGAGAAAGGTATTGCTTACAAAAAAACTGGTACCGTAAATTGGGATCCAAAAGACAAAACAGTTTTAGCAAATGAGCAGGTTATTGATGGTTTTGGTTGGCGATCCGGAGTAAAAGTAGAAAAACGCGAAATTCCTATGTATTATCTAGCAATTACTAAATATTCCAAGCAACTCGTTCAAGGTCTAGAAAAACTGGAATGGCCAGATCGAGTAAAAACCATGCAAGAAAATTGGATTGGAAGATCATCAGGCCTTCAGGCGTCATTTAAACATTCAATTTTTGATGATTCAAACACATTAATCAGTAATGGCCTACTGGATGTCTACACAACCAGACCAGACACAATTATGGGTGTTACTTTTGTTGCAATTGCTCCTGAACACCCGATTTCCAGTTTTTTAACATCTATCAACCCTCAAGTGGAATTATTTGTAAATAATCACAAATCAGCTCTTACTGAAGCAGAAATAGCAACTAGAGAGAAAGCAGGTATTAACACCCAATTATCAGTTGAACATCCACTAACAAAAGAAAAAATACCCTTGTGGATTAGTAATTATGTAATTATGAGTTATGGAAATGGAGCGGTGATGGGAGTTCCTGCGCATGATGAACGTGATTTTGAATTCGCGAAAAAATACAAAATTCTTATAAAACAAGTTATTCAACCTAAACTTAAAAGCAATGAATTTGATGTTGCTCATTGGAAAGAATGGTATAGCAAAAAAGAAAATTGCATATGTATAAATTCTGGCAAATATTCTGGCTTAGATAGGAATGAAGCTGTAAAAAAAATAATTTCTGACGTCGAAAAATTAAATCTTGGAAAGAGGAAAACTGAGACAAGGTTAAGGGACTGGGCAATAAGTCGTCAAAGATATTGGGGAACTCCTATTCCAATAATACATTGTAATAAATGTGGCTCTGTTTCAGTCCCAGATGATCAATTGCCCGTTACTTTGCCTGAAAATATTACTCCAGATGGCTCAGGAAATCCTCTTCTAGATTCAAAAAACTTTATTGAAACTAACTGTCCTAAATGTGGTGGAATTGCAAAACGTGAGACTGACACCATGGATACTTTTATCGATTCTAGCTGGTATTTTCTTCGTTATTGTTGTTTTGACTCTCAAGATAAAATGGTTGATTCTAGGGTTGATTATTGGTTACCTATGGACCAATACATTGGAGGGATAGAGCATGCGGTATTGCATCTGCTTTATGCTAGATTTTGGATTAAAGTTATGAATGATCTTGGATTGATTGAATTTAGAGAACCTTTCAAAAACCTGTTGACACAAGGAATGGTTTTAAACCAAACTTTTTATAAGAAAGATAAAGACGGTAAACAAACTTTTTATAATCCAGACGAGATAAAAGTTAAACGAGATAAGAGAGGTAAGGTAATTGGTGCTTTTTTATCTGCAGATAAGTCACAAGTTTTAATTGGTGGATCAGAAAAAATGTCTAAATCGAAAAATAACGGTGTAGACCCTGAATCTATAATTTTAAAATATGGTGCTGATACTGCTAGGATTTTTACCATTTTTGCTTCACCCCCACAACAAAGCCTGGAGTGGTCTGGCAACGCGATTGAAGGTTCGTATAAGTTTTTAAAACGTTTGTGGAATTTCTGTTACACCCAAAGTCGAGAAATAAGTGCAGACACAATAAAATCATCAACCAAACTCTCTGGTAAATTAAAGAATTCTTTTTTAAGAAGAAAAACTCACGAAATTCTTAGACAAGCCAGTTATGATATGGACCGACAACATTACAATACAGTAGTGTCCGCATGCATGAAATTGCTTAACTCTTTAGAAGAAAATACAAAAAAACATTTAGATAATAAAGGGCAAACTTCAATGCTAGAAAAACCAAATGTTGTTATGGTTGAAAGCCTATCAATTTTGATTCGAATTCTGTATCCGATTGCACCACACATAACAGAATATTTATGGAATAAATTAGGTTTTGTTGAGGAGTATGGTAATTTAATATCAACAAAATGGCCTGATTTCGATCAACAAGCACTTGAACACTCGCAAATCGAAATGGTTCTTCAAATAAATGGAAAAGTTAGATCGAAATTAAGTGTAAAGTCAGAATCAACAAATGAAGAAATAACTAAAATAGCCATTAATTCCGATGCTTATAAACGATACAGTCAAGGAAGAATAATACTTAAGACCATAATTGTCCCAAAGAGACTTATTAATTTAGTGCTCAAAGAAAAATGAAACATAATTCAAAAAAATCATCACACCACAAATCTATAAATTTAATTCAAATTTTAAGCTTTCTCTTTTTCTTTTCGTTTGTGTCAGGATGTGGGTGGAAATTTAAAGTTTTGTCGGATCAGTTGCCAGTAAATAAAATATATCTTTCGGGGATTGAGAATGGAGTTGGAAGAGAGTTATTAAGTAGACTTCGCAGGATGGATAATTTAAATATTGTCAACTCAGCAGTTGATTCAGAAGTTGTTATTAATCTTCTTGTTGACAATGAAAAAGTTGTTGTAGGCTTTTCAGGGGCTGGTCGGCCCAGAGAATTAGAGCTAAGAACAACTGTTAAAATAGAAATAAATGATCAGGAAGGTAAACCAATTCAGCCATTAGATAAATTGCAAATTATAAGATCTGTAAATTTTAGTGACACTGATGTTTTGGCAACACAGTCCCATGAGGCATTTCATAGATCTGACATAGAGAAGCAATTAGCAATTAGAATAATTGAAAGATTACAGAGAATAGCGCCCTAAATGCTAGTTAACCTGGATATTTCTTCAATAGTAAAGATTGATCATGAACTGGATTCAATTACTAGAAATTATAAAAAACTTAATAATCATGTTCTGCCAAAAATTTGGATTATCGCAAGCAATGAAGATTTACTTAAAAAACAAATCATTTCAACTATTAAAAGAAAGTTTTTTTCTAAAAATAAATTCGATCATATACTTAAGATCCCGAACTTAAATTTCAATTGGAGTAACCTTCTATTGGAATCAATGAGTAATTCATTGTTCTCAAATGAAAAACTTTTTGATGTCAGATTAATTACAGGTAAACCTGGAACAATAGGAAGCAAATTATTAATTGAATGGTCAAAGAAAATTAAGACCAGCTCGTACTTGATGTTAAGTTTACCAATTGCTGACTCCACTATCAGGAAATCTAGCTGGTTCAAATCTATTGACAAAGTTGGCATTACTCTACTTATTTCCTCTCCTTCAACTTCTCAGATAAGAAATTGGGTCGAGAAAAAATTTTTTGATTACAAGATAAATTCTACTTGTGAAGCGATTGATTTAATGACTCAAAATTGCGAAGGCAATTTATCAATGGCTGATCAACATATTAAAAAAATTTGTTTAATAGTTAAGAGTAAAAAACAGGATATGATTGTTGATAATAATTTAGTACAAGAAATGGTTTTTAATTTTTCCAAATATAATCCATTCACACTACCTGATTTAGTTTTTAGGAAAAATAGTAAAAAAAAATGTATTCAAGCGATCAGAAGTTTAAAAGAAGAGGGTTATCCGTTGACCATGATTGTTTGGATTTTTGCTCAAGAGAGTAGAAAAAAAGATCCTTTTACCAAAAGGAAATTAATTTTGAAATTATCAACTATCGATAAAATCATTAAAGGTATAATCCCTGGAAATGCATGGATTGAACTTGAGTTATTTATCCTAAAGGATTGTTAGTGAGCGAAAGAGAAGATCAAAAAATTAGTATTGTTTCCAAAATATGTCATGAAGCTAAAAATGCTCAATATAAGCTCTTGGAGGCAACAACCGAACAAAAAAATCAATTTTTATTAGATTTGGCACATTCAATCAAAGAGAACAAATCAAATTTATTTTTAGCTAATAAGCTTGATTTAGAAATAGCTCATCAAAAAATTCAAAATGAAGCTTTCATTGATCGTTTAAAAATTACTGAAAAAACAATCCTATCTATGTCGAATGGTTTGATGCAAATTGCGCTTCTCTCTGATCCTGTTGGTGAGTTTATAAATATAAAAAAACAACCCTCAGGTATCTCTGTTGGAAAAATGCGAGTACCAATTGGGGTTATTTCTATAATATATGAGTCTAGACCTAATGTTACGGCTGATGCTGCTGGACTTTGTTTGAAATCTGGGAATGCTTTAATTTTAAGAGGGGGTTCAGAGGCGATAAATAGTAATCTTGCCATCACTAATTTATGTAAAGAAGCACTAAAAAAAAATAATCTCCCTGAAAAAGCAATTCAAATCATTGCAACTACAGATAGGAGTGCAGTTGACGAATTAATAACACAAAAAAAATTCGTTGATGTGATAATACCACGAGGTGGAAAATCCTTAATTAAAAAAATAAGTGCCGATGCTACAGTACCTGTTATCAAACATTTGGATGGGATCTGTCATATATACATTGATGATGATGCTGATTTAGACAAAGCGCTGGATATAACTGATAATTCAAAAACACATCGTCTAGGAACTTGCAACACTTTGGAGACCCTTTTAATATCAGAAAAAATTGCCTCTGTTCTTTTACCTAGGATTTGTAATACTTTTTCTAAAAAGAATATTGAAGTTAGAGTGTGTCCTGCGTCAAAATTAATACTCAATTCAAGTAACTTTGACACAACTTCTATTGTCGCTGCTACTGAAGAAGACTGGCATACAGAATACTTATCTAACATTATTTCTATTAAAACTCTTTCAGGACTTGAAGAGGCTATCGCTCATATTGCAAAATATGGTTCAAGTCACACCGATTGTATAGTCACAGAGAATCACTCAAAGGCAATGAGATTTTTGAATAAAGTTGATTCTTCATCTGTAATGATAAACGCATCAACTCGTTTCGCTGATGGATTTGAATATGGATTAGGAGCTGAAATTGGAATTAGTACAAATAAACTTCATGCTAGAGGCCCAGTAGGCTTAGAGGGCTTAACTACAAAAAAATGGGTGGTCTTTGGAAACGGACAGATACGACTGTGATTCTATATATAAAAGCATTACACATCATTTTTGTAATAAGTTGGTTTGCAGGTCTATTTTACTTACCAAGAATTTTTGTAAATATAGCACTTGTTGATAGTGATTTTCTAAAAAAAAATACTGTTTCAGTTGACCCAGACGTTTTAAATTCAAGCGAAAGAAAAAGATTGTTATTAATGGCAAAAAAATTATTTCGCTTCACTACACCGTTAATGCTGCTTTCAATCTTTTTTGGTCTATGGCTATGGGTAGGATATGGAATTGGGGCTCAAAGTCTTTGGATGCAAATTAAAATAATTATAGTTTGTTTTCTTGTGTTTTATCATTTTTATTGTGGAAAAATTTTGAAAAATCTTCTTAAGCAAATATCTAGTTGGTCACATGTGAAATTTAGATGGTTTAACGAAATTCCAGTACTTCTTTTATTTGCATCTGTTCTACTCGTTGTAGTCAAACCTATATAGATTTCAAAATTGAAAAGATTCTCTTATCAAGATAATTCTAAACAGTTAAGCACCTTCGCTGTATGTGCATCTGGGCTCGAGGAGTCACTCTTTAATGAATTGAAACAGAATCAAAGTATAAAATTCCCAAACAAACTAAGTGGAGGAGTTTTTTTTAAAACAACAGCTATTGAAATTTGTAGGTTAAATTTATGGTCGTCCATGCCATCTCGGATTTTAATCCAAGTTGGTAAAACACAGGTTAAAACTGCAAACGAGCTATTAGAATTTGCCTGCAGAATCGACTGGCAAGAATGGTTCAATCCTTCAAACTCTTTTAAAGTTGATGTGAACAGTTCAGGAAGAATGCCTGAATCAATTTCTGCTAATTTTGCTGCCCTTAAATTTAAGGATGGTATCTGTGATTATTTTAGAAAAAAATTTTACGGTATAAGACCTAATGTTGATAAAAAAACACCTGATATAAGAATATGGTTACATTTTGTTAATTCACTGGTAACTGTCTCTATTGACAGTAGTGGTGAACCTCTTTTTAAAAGAGGATGGCGAAAATCTAGAGGAATAGCCCCGATTAGAGAAAATTTAGTCTCAGCTCTTATTGCGATGTCAAAGTGGGATCATAAATTACCATTATTAGACCCCATGTGTGGAAGTGGAACATTCGTAATTGAGGCAGTAAAAAAAGCAACTGGAATACCCGCTAACTATCTGCCTGAGAACCAAAGAAAATTTTCATGTGAATTATTTTCTAATGACTCTCCGTTTAGCAATGTAAATTGGCAAATATTAAGAGAGGAAGCACTAGAAGCCTGGGTAAACAGCGAAAAAAAATCAAAAAATTTGCCATTTTTAACTGGAATAGACGCAGACATAAATATGATTCAAAATGCAGAACTCAATGCAAAATTGGCCTTACCAAAAAAAATTTCCAATATGATCAGTTGGGAAGTTGGTGAATTTGCTGTAAATAATTACATTAACAGACAAATTCCATCAAAAGGGGTTATTCTCACCAACCCACCTTTCGGTTTAAGGATAGAGTTAGATGATGATTTAAAAACAAAATTGATTCAGCAGATGGGCTCAGTACTTAAAAAAAATTTTTCTGGGTGGACGGCATGGATACTAACAAATGAAAAAAACTTTTCGTCCAAAATAAGGCTAAAACCAAATAATAAATTTAGTGTGTTTAATGGCGACATTTCCTGTATTTGGTTGTCATTTGAGATTGTTAAAGGAAGTATTAAAAAAAATGATTGAAGAAGAAAAAAGTAATATTTTTATTCAAAGATTAAAAATTCTTGAAAACCGAATCTTGTCAACATGCTCTAAAACAAATGTCAAAAGAGAAAATATTAAAATCTTGGCAGTTAGTAAGAAAAAAACCTCCAAGGATATTGAAGTGGCAATATCTCAAGGATTGTTTTCATTTGGAGAAAACTATTTGAGTGAAGCATTAGAAAAAATAGATAGATTGTCAGTTAGAAAAAATTTTTCAACCTTATTAGACTGGCATTTTATTGGTCAAATACAAAGAAATAAAACAAAAAAAATTGCAGAGAACTTTGATTGGGTACATTCAATAGAAAAATTTGAAATTGCACAAAGATTATCTAATCAAAGACCAGTTTATTTGAAGCCACTTAATGTTTTCATACAGGTCAATATAGACCAGGAAGAAAGTAAAGGTGGAACAAGTATTGAAGATGCCAAAAGTTTAGTAATAAAAATTTCTAAATTGCCTCAAATTTCTGTAAAAGGTCTAATGGCAATTCCTAAATCGACGAATGATTTCGCTAAACAGAAATGTTCTTTTGCAAAACTAAAACAAACAAAAGATGAAATAAATAAATCCAGTAAATTAGATGTAAAACTTGGTCACCTATCAATGGGTATGTCAAATGATTTGGAAGCCGCCATTTCAGAAACTGATAAATTTACAAAAACATGGATTAGAATCGGTACTTCCATTTTCGGTGAAAGAAAATAAACAATAATTAAAATACATATAACATAATGATACTAGGTCATGGATTCAATGCTAGCATTTAGCCTTTTTTTATGTCTTGCAGCCTTATTTTTATGAACGATTTTTTTATCAGCAATTTTATCGATAGATGATTGGGCTTTTTGAAAAGCAGTTTGAGCTAATTTCTTGTCACCAGAAATGACAGCTTTTAGGACAGATTTGATGGAAGTCCTGTAGGCTGTTCTAAGACTTTGGTTAGCCAAACGACGGGAAGCGGATTGACGAGCACTTTTTCTCGCAGAAACTGAATTTGCCATAAAAACCTTAAAAAAAAAACTTAAAGAAAGAATATACAATTATCTATGAACTTATTCAAGACTACAGCCTCAATTAGTTTTTTTACTCTTATTTCTAGATTCACAGGTTTAATTAGAGAAATACTTATTGCAAGCTATTTTGGAGTTTCTGAGCAAACAGACGCTTTTTTTGTTGCATTTAGAATTCCTAATCTATTAAGAAGGCTTTTCGCTGAAGGGGCCTTCTCACAAGCTTTTGTACCAGTTCTGGGGGAAATTAAATCAAAAGAGGGTGACCAGAAAGCAAAAAGTCTGGCAATAAAAGTGGGGGTTGTTTTGTCAATAATACTAGTAATAGTAACTCTTCTTTGCATAATCTTATCACCATTCATAGTTTGGTTAATGACGGGAGGTTTCAATAATAATCAAAAGTATGAATTGACCGTTCAATTAACTCAATGGATGTTCCCATACATTTTTTTTATCTCCCTTGTTGCTTTAAGTTCAGGTGTACTTAATACTTTTTCAAAGTTCAGGATTCCGGCCGTAACTCCTGTTTTACTTAACCTATCATTTATTTTCTGTACGCTTTTTCTAACTCCATATTTAAAATTACCTATTTGGAGTTTGGCGGTGGCAGTCTTGTTAGGAGGCATCGCCCAATTAATAGTTCAATTTTGGGCACTGAAAAAAATTGGGCTCTTCCAAAATATACAATTTTCATGGTTCAATCCATATAAAAAGATTACTGAAATTGCTAAAGACCAAAATATTCAAAAGATCCTTACTTTAATGCTACCAGCTTCAATGGCAGTATCAGTAGCTCAATTAAGCTTGATAATTAACACGAACATCGCATCAAGGTTGGAACCAGGTAGTGTTTCATGGTTATCTTATGCAGATAGAATCATGGAACTCCCTACTGCATTATTAGGAGTTGCTTTAGGAACGGTGTTGTTGCCAACACTAACAAAATCATGGAATGAAAACGATAACAAAAATATTTCCAAACTTCTTGACTGGGGACTTAAGTTGGTAGCTTTCTTTTGCATACCTTGTTCAATGATAATGGCAATCATGTCGGAGCCAATTGGGGCAGTAATTTTTCATTATGGTGAATTTTCTAATAAAGACTTGATGATGTCCTCCCAAGCTATCTCTGCATATTCGATTGGTATTTTTGGTTTGGTGGCAATAAAAATATTAGCTCCTGGCTATTACTCTCAACAAGATATTAAAACCCCTGTGAAAATAGCTCTCATAACTCTGTTAATAACACAAATTTTAAATGTTTTTCTTGTCCCAATCTTTGCTCACGTAGGACTCGCACTAGCGATAGGAATTGCTGCTTTTTTTAATGCACTGATGTTATTAATTATTTTAATTCACAGGAAAGTATATAGGCCTAAAATGGACTGGATACGGTTTTTAGTGGCAATTTTTATTTCATCATTGGCAATTTCAATTTTTTGCTATTCAACATCAAAGACTATCAATTGGATTGAACTCCAGAGTCAACCTTTTGTCAGACTTTTCTATTTTTTAATAATCATAATAACTTCTTCGTTACTTTACCTTGCTTTGATCAAAGGTTTTGGATATTCTTTAAAAAAGTTATTTTTGCCACGATTAAAGGGTGCTAAACAATGAAGATTTTATTTGTCGGTGGAGGTAACATGGCTTTCGCAATAATCTCAGGACTAATTAATAAAAAACATGAAATTTATGTAATTGATCCTGTGGTTTCTGCACGGAAAAAATTTAAAAAACTTTTAAAATCAAAATCCACAAATACTTCTAAAATATTTTTTTTTAAAGGACTTGAAGAGTTTATCGCAAAAGAAGTAACAACATCTTGGATAGTTTTTGCAATCAAGCCTCAACAAATAACAAATGTTTTTAAGGAGATTGGAAGAACTGATGGTGCAATGTTCAATAGAACTCCGATTTTATCAATAGTGGCTGGTTTGAAAATTAAAACAATAAAAAAAATAACGGGTAATAAAAATATTGTTAGAGCAATGCCTAACACTCCTTCTCTAATAAAAATGGGAATTACAGGGTACTCCACAACAAAACATATCTCATTGAGAATACTGAAACAAGCTGAAAAAATATTGTCCCAAGTGGGTGAAGTTGAAAGATTGCCCAATGAAAAATTGATTGATGCAGTCACTGCGGTCTCGGGTTCCGGACCCGGATATGTATTCAAATTTATTTCAGCTTTAGAAAAAGCTGCTATTAAAACTGGTTTACCTAAGTGTTATTTAAAAAAATTTCTTTTCTGGACACTTAAAGGCTCTCTTTATTTATGGAATTACAGTGAAGAATCCTCAAATGACCTGATAAATAAAGTTGCTTCAAAAGGAGGTACAACCCAAGAAGCAATTGATTTTTTAAATAAAGGAAACTTTGATGAGTTAATAGTTTTAGCAGTTGAAAAAGCCAAAATTAAGAGTGAGGACATATCATTAGAATTGGATAGACAGATCTAAAAACATACCTAAAAATAAAATTCCTCCAATCCTATGACTTTTCTGAAAAAAATTAAAACTACTCTCTTTGGTATCTAAAAAAAGAGTTCTTGATAGATAAAATGAGTAAGTTGCAGCTATAAACCACGCAAACCCGTAAAGAAAACCAAAAAACATTAACGATATAGGAGCTATCATCAAAACCAAAAATGCAAATTGGCAGACAAAAACAGCGTAAACGTCAAAATTTCCAAATGTTATGGCACTACTTTTCAAACCTAGCTTTAAATCATCTTCTTTGTCTACCATTGCATAGGCAGTATCATAACCTATTGCCCAGAAAACATTGGCTATGAACATAGTTAAAGCAATAGGTTCTATTGACTCTTTAGTATCCGCGAAAGCCATAAGGATTCCAAAGCCAAAAGCGATACCCAGAATGGCCTGAGGAACTGGAAAAAATCTTTTAAAAAATGGATAAGCTACTATAGTAATTGCAGCTATGAAAGCAATATTGACTGCATAATTTGTAAGGGATATCAATAAACTTGCAGCAACCGAAAGTAATCCAACTAAGATTATATATGCCTCAGTGTTTGAGACTGTTCCTTTAACCAACTCTCTGTTCGATGTTCTCTGAACGTTTTTATCAAAATCTCTATCTACAATATCATTGATAATGCAACCTGCAGAGCGCATTAAAAAAACACCTAAAACAAAGATAAATAATCTTCCTAATTCAGGTATTCCGTTCTCAGCCATCCATAAACCCCAAAGAGTAGGCCAGAGTAGTAAAAGGAATCCAACAGGTTTATCTAATCTAGCTAACCTAGCATATTTAGAAAACTGACCAAAAAAATCTATGTTAGTGTCTTTAGCCATTAGATTACTTTATGTTGCTTTTTATTTATTTTATTCATTCTGCTGTATCCCATGAATTACATACATAGCATTTCCAAAAGTGACTAGTAAAACTTGCACCGCATTCAGAACACTTATACTCTTTTGAGGATATTTCAGCCTGATGATTATTGTTTAAGACAGAATCTAGTTTTTCAACTCTTGGGTGGTGCATGTCCAATTTCTTCACTTTTCTCCTCGCAAAATGGTCCCCCTGCTCAGCCAATTCACATAAAAAATGTGTTTTGACACCTTTAAACGAGATTTTCGTTAAAGTCTCCAACTCTTCGGCAAATTTGAACGCTTCTGACCAATTTTTTAATCTTTGTGCTAAGGAAAATCTTAGTTCGAGTGACTCTTGATGGAAATTTGTTTTTTCTAACAATTCCAGTGATAAAGAAGCCCTATCATATAAACCAGCTTCCAAATAATCTTTAGCGAGTTCAAGCACTATCCAGTCTCTATGTGTTTTGGTGAGATCTTTAACTGATAAGAGTGAACCATGAACTTCAATAGCCCTGTCAATCAGACCATTTTTTCTATATAAAATACCTAGTGAAAGTTGAAGTAAATAAGCATTAGGATTTTTTTTTGCTAAGCTTAATAAAATAGGAGAAACTTCAATAATTTTTTCATCTGCTAAAAATAGAATTATTTCTTCATAATCTTTTGAAAATCCATCTTTAATTTCATTTTGTTGTTTTTTTTCCCAATTAGCAGAGATCCAACCAACCACAAACATGAAAGGTATGACTAGTAACCACCATAATTCAATTTGCATTTCTTTTAAAAACTCGCCAATTTCTTAAAATATTAGGAAGTAATATAGTTATGGTTATTAATATCCCGCATAAAAAAGAAAGAAATAACCAAATAATGAGTGGTCCAGTAAATGTTAATTCAGGAAATCCAGGGACAAACCTCAAAATCACATTTTCAGTGTTATTGAAAGCGAAAAGAAGAACTATTGAAAAAATACTGATTCTTAAAAACCACATCAATATTTTCATATTGCTAACTTAAATATTGAGTTTTTTTCTAAGATCTTTTCCACACTTAAAATGCAAGACCTTTTTTTCAGGAACCAAAACAGATTCACCTGTTTTGGGGTTTCGCCCAAACCTTTGAGGTCTTCCACTTGTTGAAAAAGTACCAAAACCCCTTACTTCAACTCTGCTGCCGTCAGAGAGAGCAGAAATCATCGAATCAAATATAGTCCTGACACACAATTCACAGTCTTTATGATCTAGAGCAGAAGAATCTTTTCCATCAAGAGAGTTAAGGTTTTCAAATTTTTTTGCTAACCGAATTATAAGATCAGATTTTGTCAAACAAATACTCGCTTCTTAAAATGAATTAATCTTCTGGTTTGTCTAATTTGGCTTTTAATAGTGCGCCCAGATTAGTAGTTCCAGAATTTACATTACCCTCTGCAGCCATTTTTTGCATAGCATCAGCCGCATCAGCCGAATCTTTTGCTTTAACAGAAATATTTATTTCTCCTGATTTACGACTTATATTCACAACTATAGCCGAAACGGAATCACCTTCTTTAAGAATATTTCTTGCATCTTCAATTTTTTCTCTGCTAATATCAGAGCTTCTGAGGGTACATTCCACTCCATCATCAAGTAATACAATTGCAGCCTTTGAATCGACCGAAGTAACTTTACCTGTTACTGACATGCCTTTTTCAAATTTATTATTGGCGTTTTTATTTTCGTTATCATTTTCATGTAACTGTTTTACGCTCAACGATATTCTCTCACGCTCAACATCCACTGCCATTACAACAGCTTCAAGCTCTTCACCTTTTTTGTACTTTTTGACAGCCTCTTCGCCTGCTTCATTCCAAGACAAGTCTGATAAATGAACCAAGCCATCGATATTACCAGGAAGGCCGATAAAAACACCAAAATCAGTAATAGATTTTATAACGCCAGAAACTTTTTCACCTTTTTTTACGCTCGTATCAAATTCTTCCCAAGGATTTGGTAGACATTGTTTAACTCCAAGTGAAATTCTTCGTCTTTCTCCATCAATTTCTAAAACCATTACTTCAAGCTCATCCCCGCTCTGCACTACCTTTGAAGGGTTGACATTTTTGTTAGTCCAATCCATTTCTGATACATGCACTAGGCCTTCTACTCCTGATTCAATCTCAACAAAAGCTCCATAATCAGTGATGTTAGTAACTTTTCCAAAAACTCTAGTTCCTTGTGGATATCTCCTTGTTACTCCTTCCCAAGGATCATCCCCCAATTGTTTTATGCCTAAAGAAACACGATTTTTCTCTTGATCATAACGTAAAACTTTAGCAGTAATTTCTTCGCCAATTGTTAAAACTTCTGATGGATGACGTACTCTTTTCCATGCCATATCTGTTATGTGAAGAAGTCCGTCAATACCTCCCAAATCGATAAATGCACCATAATCTGTAATATTTTTAACTATTCCATTAACTGAAGATCCCTCTTTGAGGTTTTCAACCAATTTAGTTCTTTCCTCTCCCATTGAATTTTCAACCACAGCTCTTCTGGAGACTACAACATTATTCCTTCTTCTATCTAACTTTATAACTTTGAACTCAAGTGTTTTACCCTCAATATGAGAAGTATCTTTTACAGGCCTTGTATCGACAAGTGAGCCGGGCAAAAATGCTCTGATTCCTGTAGTCATTACTGTGAGGCCTCCCTTTACTTTTCCAGTGACAGTTCCAGTTATTAATTCACCGGCTTCCAACGCTTTTTCTAAGCTCACCCATGCAGCTAATCTTTTAGCACGATCTCTGGAAAGTTTAGTTTCACCTCTTCCATCCTCAAGTGACTCGATTGCAACAGAGACAAAATCCCCCTCTTTGACATCAATTTCTCTTTGATCGTTGTAAAACTCTTCAACGGGAATAAAACTTTCTGATTTGAGTCCAGCATTTACAATTACGTGATTCTGGTCAATTCTAATAACTTCAGCTGAAATAACCTCTCCCGTTCGCATTTCTTGCTTGGCAACTGACTCGGCAAAAAGTGAGGCAAATGAATCTGTATTAATATAAGGAACGTCAGTTTTTTCAGTAGTTTCTATTGTTTGGGTTGTCATAAATATCTAAGTTCAAAAAAAGCTTAAGTAGCTGTAGCGTTAATCAAAGTACAGTAGTTTCATGGAATCTATTTATTATTATCTGTACCACCTCATCGATCGATTTTAATGATGTGTCAATATGAATCGAACAAACTTCTTTCGCAAGATTTAAAGAACCCGACTTTCTGTTGTAATCTCTGTAATCGCGTTGTTTTATTTCTTGTAAAAGGTCATTTAGTTTACAGGGAATTTCTTTTTGGATCAATTGCTTGTATCGTCTTTTAGCTCTAATTTTTTCATCTGCTGACAAAAAAACCTTTAAAAAAGCGTTAGGAAACACGATGCTGCCCATATCTCTTCCATCTGCAACCAACCCCGGTGTCCGAGCAAAGTCTCTTTGCACCTTTAGTAAAGCTTTTCTAACCGACACAAAAATTGATATTTTAGAGGCCCTGATCCCTATGTGTTCTTCTCGAATTTTTTTAGTAACATCACTGTTACCAACGAAGACCTTTTCTTCAATAAAATCGACTTTAAGTCTATTGGCACATTTGGCAAGACTGAGTTGATCATTATCGGCAATATTTTCCTGAAGTGAAGTTAAAGCTAATACTCTATAAAAACATCCACTATCTAAAACATTGAAACCAAGTTCATCACTTACTCTCTGGGCGATTGTGCCTTTGCCTGATGCAGTAGGTCCATCAATCGTTATAACTTTAACTGCTTGCGAACAAATTCTTGAGAATTCATCAAAATAATCTGGGTATGTTTTTTCTACACATTCTGGATTGTCAAAAAAAACTTCTCTCTCAATATTATTCTTGTCTCCCGAATGACTAAAACTAGCCAAAGAAAAACTCATTGCAATTCTGTGATCATTGTATGTTTTTATATAAGCAGTTTTCAATTTCTTTGGGGGTTCAACCTCAATCCAATCATTGCCAAAAAAAACTTTTCCACCTAGTTTAATGACTCCCTCTTTCATTGCCTCAAATCTATCAGTTTCTTTTATTTTCCATGATCCTATATTAATTAATTTTGTATTTCCTTCAGCATACAAAGCACAGGTAACTAAAACCATTGAGGCATCGGGTATGTTTTTACAATCAACAGTTAAACCTTTCAAAGGTCGAATTTTGCTGATTTCAATTGAGTTTTCACTCATTAAAACCTTTGCACCCATTTTTTCTAAAATCTCGGCAATCCTTATATCTCCCTGAATACTTTTAAGACCAAGACCATGTAATTTAATTGGACCATTTCCCAAAACCCCGGATGCTAAAAAGTATGAAGCTGATGAAGCGTCTCCCTCAATTACAAATTTAGTTGGTGAATCAAGATCAAAGGAGTCGACCTTAAAAACACCCTTCTTTGTCTCAAAAACCTTGACACCAAATTTTTTTAGTATTTTTATGGTTAAATCAATGTAAGGCCTACTAGGGATTTCTTGATTAGTCTTGATAATTACTGGGCTTTTCCAAGTTTTTCCTAATAATGGTGCTGATTGAATTAATCCTGTCAAGAACTGACTTGACTCGAGTGATGAAACATTAATTTCCTTTACCGGATAAGTATCCGAAGGATAAATCATCAGTGGTGGAAAACCAAAATTTCCCATATATGAGATTTTGGCACCTATTTTTTTAAGACTTTCCACTAAACTGCCAATTGGACGCTGTCTCATTCTTTCAACACCATCAATCTCAATAGAGGGGCAGTTTGAATTTTTAGATAATAGTGCAACAAAAATTGGAATTATCGTTCTTATGGTGAGTCCAGAATTACCTACAAAAATTTTTAACTTTTTTGGTGATTCAAATAAATTAACCAGCCTATCTCCAATTCCATGAACTGTTAAAATTGGAACGTTAGTTTCTGTATTATTTTCTTTAGAAAGAATATTTGATTTTTCATATCTCACACCAAGTTGATCCATTATTGCAAGCATTACAGCTGTATCTTCAGACTCCAAGAAGTTAATGATTTCAATTTTTTTGTTTGCTAATGCTGATAACAATACAACTCGATTGGAAATGCTTTTACTTCCTGGGAGATAAACTTCACCTGATGCCCCAGTCCTGATGTCTAATGAAAAAAAATTTTTACCTTTTATGGACACTTCAATTCCCGTCAAATCTATTACGCCACTCTGATGCTTCTATTAAAAGTTTTTTAAATTTGTCTTTGTCATCTACATCAAGAGTTTTAATAAGTTCTTTCCAACTCTCATTCCAATGATGAACCAATTTTAAAATTTCATCTTTGTTATCAAAAATAATATCTGTCCACAAATCTGGAGGAGCGCCAGCAATTCTTGTAGTATCTCTGAGTCCGCCTCCATTGATTGATAGTGCATTAGATGAAGCAAAAGATCTTGATAAACCTATAGCTATAGAGAAAGAAATCAAATGAGGAAAATGACTAATGTGAGCAAAAAAACGATCGTGCTCACTTATAGGAAGAAATTTTGTAATTCCACCAATAGATTTCCAAAAGTCAGTTATCGATTTGCCATTTTTTTCCTTTTGTTTTTGAACAAGTGTTAATTGATCAGCGCAATCGAATGGACAAATGAGAACCTTGGAGTTTTGAAACATCATTGGGTTTGCCCAAATTGGTCCAGACTTCTCTGAGCCTGCAATGGGATGACAAGAAATATATTTTTTAATAAAAACTTCTCTTAAGCTAGGTTCAAGACCAGAGACTATTTTTAATAAGCTCTTTTTTGTACTAAACACATCAGTAATCAAACTGAATTTTCCTTGATAAATTTGGGTTATCAAATCTTTAAAAATAATTTTTAGACTAGAAACTGGCGTGCAAATAATAACCAGATCGGCATTATCAACCTCTAAAATATTTTTTTTTACGGAATCAAAATATCCTGTTTTTACAACTAATTGATTTTTATTAGCTTCAATTCCAACAATTTCTTTTGCGGTTTTATTTTTTTTTACGGCACCAGCAATTGAACATCCGATTAATCCACAACCAATAATAACTATCTTGTTTAACATAATTATGAGGAAAAATTTCTTGAAGTTTTCTCTTTTTGCATAGAATCTAAGGCCATTGGTAAGACGTTAAGTAGTTGTTTATTTTCTTTCTCAGTTCCTACAGAAATTCTTATCCAATCATGCAAATTATAATTTACAACTGGTCTGGTAATAACTCCAAAACGCAGTAAACTTTCATAAAGTTTAATACCAGAAAATTCATTATTGGAATGCTCAGTATTCTCAATTTTGACCAAAACAAAGTTTCCTTTTGATGGAATATATTTAATACCAATGGAGGATAATCCGTTTGTTAGTTCACTCATAATATGACTATTAAGAATTCTACTTTGATTAACAAATTCCTGGTCTTGTAAAGCAGCAATTGCGGCTTTTTGCGCCAAGGAATTTACATTAAAAGGTTGCCTAACTCTGTTCATGAATTCAATCAACTCTTCATTACCAATTCCATAACCTACCCTTAACCCAGCTAGTCCATATGCTTTTGAAAAAGACCTTGTAACAAAAAGATTTGGGAAATCACGAAGAAGGTTTATCGAATTGATCTTATCAGAATCAAACAGATACTCCGAGTAAGCCTCATCCAATACAACTACAATTGATTTATCAACTTGTTTTAAAAATTCTTTAATTTTGCTCTCATCAATAAAAGAGCCAGTAGGATTATTTGGGTTAGCTATAAAGATAACTCTAGTATCATCAACAATCTGAGAGAGAAAACCCTCGAGATCATGTCCAAAATTTTCATGAGAAGGAACAATTATCGAGTTGGCTCCAGTTGAAACTGTAGCAAGATGATAGACAGCGAAAGAATATTGACTGTAGATTGCAGATGTCCCCTTTCTCAAAAAAGTTCTAGACAAGCAATCAAGTATGTCATTACTTCCGTTGCCAACAATAATTTGACTTGTTTTTACTCCGTGTAACTCACTTATAACTCTCCTTAGCTCAGTACAATTTCCATCAGGGTACCTATTTAGGCTGTCAATATGATTAAGTATCTGAGTTTTAACCATTGGACTCATTCCAAAACAGTTTTCGTTGGATGCTAATTTGACTATCTTTTCTTCATTTAAATTAAGTTCTTTTGCCAACTCTTGAATTGGCTTGCCAGGGTTATATAAAGACAAATTTTTTAGCCATGGAGCAATTTTTTTTTCAATCAAGTTCATTTGTTTACTCTTAAGTCAATTTAAATGAGCCAATCTGATGGCAAACCTAGCTTTTCAAACCTTGGATAAGATCCTAAATTTTTAAAAAAACCAGCCTTTTTCTTAATTTCAGTTATCGCTTTACTTACAGGGGGTTCAGATTGATGGCCGTCGATATCAAGATAAAAATAATACTCCCATGACAATTGACTACTTTTTTTAAAAGGCCGAGATTCAAATCTTTTCATTGATACACCATGTTCCGAGAGAGGTTTGATTAACGACAACATTGCACCTGCTTGATCAGGAACAGATAGAATGAGAGAGGTTTGGTCAGCACCACATGCATCGGGAATAAACTTTCCAAGGGCTGCAAAACGAGTTCTGTTTGACGAATCATTTTCAATACGCCTTGCTATTGGTTTTAGATTGTATGTTTTTGCAGCAAGATGACCAGCAATAGCTGCAAAGTCAGAATTATCTGCAGCGGCTCTTGCAGCGGCTCCATTACTTTCAAAAGCAACTCTGGGAACATTCGGTAAATTTTCATCAAGCCATTTATGACATTGGGATAAAGACTGAGAATGAGCAAGGATTTTTTTAATTGATTTTAAACTATCTTTTTTTCTCAACAATAAATGATGAATTGGTATGGAGAGTTCAGCTGAAATTGGTAATGAAGTTGTCAGCAAAAGATCAAGTGACCTTCCAACAGTTCCTTCGGTTGAATTTTCAACTGGTATGAGAGCTATATCAGTTTTGCCAATCTCAGCCATTCTCACTACCTCATCTAATGAACTAAATGGATGAAGTAAAACTTTATGACCAAAAAGAGTTCTAGCAGCCAACTCACTGTATGTGCCTGATGGTCCAAGGTATGCTATATCTAATTTTTTCTCCAATGCTCTGCAACCGGAAATAATCTCAAGCCATATTGTTGCAATAGAGTTTTCAGCTAAATTCCCTGAAAGTTGATTATTTTTTTTACACATCCTTTCAATAATTGCTACTTCTCTTTCAGGTCTAAAAACAGGCAAATTAGCTATTTTTTTTCTTTCTCCAACTTGTTTAACAAAACCAGCCCGTTTAACAAGTAATTCAATTAATTTATCATCAATTGCATCAATTTGATCACGATATTTCTTAAGTTCTTGTGGTTTCATCCGTTTTTTTTCTCATATTCTATCAGCCAATCCACTAGAGCCTCTACTCCCTCTATAGGCATACTATTATATAAGTTTGCTCTCAATCCACCCACTGCTTTGTGTCCTCTTAAATTTATTAAGTTTTGTTCTTTTGCCCCTTCAACAAAACCGTCTACCAAATCCTCACTTGGAAGAAAAAAAGGTATATTTATTCTTGATCTAAATCGAATGTCTACATGTGTCGTGTAAAAATCGCTAGAATCTATTGTGTCATAAACTAACTTTGACTTTTGAAAATTTATTTTTTCTATTTCTTTGAGCCCACCCTGACCAATTAACCAATCAAACATTAATCCAGCAATGTAAATACCGTAAGTTGGAGGGGTATTGTAAAGCGAGTTACTTTTAATCAAATTAAGATAATCAAAAACCTTAGGGCAATAATTTAAACCTCTTAATGAAATCTCTTTTGGTAGTGATTTATCAATAATTACTACCGTTAAGCCTGCTGAGCCAATATTTTTTTGAGCACTTGCATATGCCAGTCCCAGTTTGCTAAAGTCCATCTTTTTAGACAATATATTTGAGGTCATGTCAACAACCAAAGGAACATTCTCTCTGTTGATAGATTTCATATCTGGCCAATTAGGAAATTCAACACCATGCACTGTTTCATTGGAACATAGATGAACATAGCTTGTATTTTTCTTCACATTCCAAGTGTCAATGGATGGTACCGAAGTAAAGTTGCCTGCTGTTGATGCAGCAACATTTACAAACCCGTAAGTTGAAGCCTCTGATAAACTTTGTTCTGACCAGTATCCCGTAACAACATAATCACATTGAAGATTTTTTTTTAATAAATTCAGAGGAATGATTGCATTTTGTGCTCTAGCACCTCCTTGCATGAAAAGAACTTTATGGGTTGGCGGCAACTCTAGTAACTCAGACAAACTGTCAGCTGCTTTTTCAATTATTTCACTAAAATCTTTTCCCCTATGACCTAGTTCCATTGAAGACATCCCAGTATTTTTCCAATCCATCATTTCATTAGATGCCAATTTAAGAACATCTTCAGGCATCTGGGCAGGGCCTGGACCAAAATTGTATGGACGAATCATAAAATTTTTCTTAAAAATTTAAAAATTACAAACCATTGACCTAATTTTCAATGTTGTCTTTTTCATCAAGATCAGACTTATTTTCCAATTCTGGCTCAGAAAAAGATTCAAAACCAGTCAAGAGACTACCATCATCTAAAGAAATTAAGCGCACCCCCTGAGTAGATCTCCCCATCTCACTAACTTCTTCAACTTTAAATCTTACTAAAACCCCATTATTTGCAATTAACATTAACTCATCTGAGGAGCTAACCAAACAAGCACCCACCACTAATCCATTTCTAACACTTGTTTTTATGCATATCATGCCTTTAGTTCCTCTTGAATAACGAGTAAACTCACTCAGAGATGTTCTCTTTCCAAAACCATTTTGGGTCGCAATAAAAACTGTTCTTTCTTTAAAGCTTGAGTTTTCCTGCGAACAATTTGGAACAGAAAGCATGCTAACTAAACATTGGCCTTTTTCCAAAAACATCCCTCTAACTCCTCTGGACCCTCTTCCCATGGGCCTTACATCTGATTCTGCGTAACGCACAGCTTTTCCAGCAGTTGAAAACAGCATGATGTCCTGATTTCCATCAGTAATAGTTGCACCAATTAATGTATCACCATCATCGAGTGCGGCGGCGATGATACCTCTTTTCATTGGCCTTGCAAACTTTGATAGAGGTGTTTTTTTTACGGTTCCAAAACTTGTTGCCATAAATACGAATTGGTTTTCATCAAAGCTTTTGACTGGAAGAACAGCTGTTACTTTCTCACCATCTACCAAGGGCCAAAAATTAACAATTGGTCTGCCCCTTGAAGATCTCGAACCTTGTGGAACCTCCCAAACTCTCATCCAATAAACTCTTCCACGACTTGTAAACCCGAGTAAAGTATTGTGAGTATTTGCAATCAAAATTCTTTCAATCCAGTCATTTTCTTTGGTAGAGGCAGCAAGTTTTCCTCTGCCCCCTCTTCTTTGAGAACTATACTCAGATATGGGTTGGCTCTTGACATAACCAGTATTTGAAAAGGTAACAACAACATCTTGGGGTGTTATTAAGTCCTCGGTTTGTAACTCTTCAACATTTTCTTCGATGATTGATTTTCTTTGATCCTTGTAATCATTATTAATCTTCTCAAAGTCACCTCTGATGAGGCCAGAAATTCTCTGTGGTTTTGCAAGTATGTCAAGCAAATCAGAAATTTTTTCTATTACTTCTTTAAAGTCGTTGACAATCTTTTCTTGCTCTAAACCAGTTAATCTTTGTAATCGCATTTGTAATATTTCGGTTGCTTGTCTCTCTGACAGTTTGTAACCCTCGTCATTCAATCCACAACCAGGAGGAACATCTATTGGTCTAAAAGCTTCAATGACAGTAGACTTTACTGCTCGAAGCAACATGTCTCTAACAACTCCAGGATCCCATACTTTAGCAAGCAATTCATCTTTGGCTATAACTGGACTAGGCGAGGATTTGATTAAATTTACAATATCATCCAAGTTAGAAACTGCGACAGCAAGACCCTCGAGCAAAAAAGCCTTTTCTCTTGCTTTGTTTAATTCAAAAACGGTTCTTCTTGTTATAACCTCTCTGCGATGAGACAAAAAAGCGACCAAAATCTCTTTTAAATTGAGAGTTTTTGGCTGACCTTCAATCAGTGCTACAAAATTCATTCCAAAAGTGTCTTGAAGCTGGGTCGTTTTATATAAGTTATTTAAAACTACTTCCGGTACTTCACCTCGTTTGAGTTCAATTACAACTCGCATTCCGGATTTATCGGATTCGTCCCTGATATCGGATATTCCTTCAACTTTTTTATCAGTTACCAATTCAGCAATTCTCTCGAGCAAACTGCGTTTATTTACCTGAAATGGCAATTCGTCAATTATGATTGCTTCTCGAGATTTTCTCTCTAGCGGTTCAAAGTGGGTCTTAGCTCTCATTATCACCTTACCGCGACCTGTTTTATAGCCTTGCCTTACGCCATTAGTCCCATAAATTATTCCCGCAGTTGGAAAGTCAGGAGCAGGAATTACTTCAATTAATTCATCAATGGAAACATCTGGATTATCCAAAACCTTTAAGCAACCTCTAATTACTTCACATATGTTGTGAGGAGGAATATTTGTCGCCATACCAACTGCGATGCCAGAAGATCCATTGATAAGCAAATTGGGAATTCGTGCGGGCAAAACAAACGGTTCAATTTCTGATCCATCATAATTAGGACCAAAATCAACAGTCTCTTTATCCAAGTCGTTTAAAAGTTCATGAGCAATCTTTGATAAACGAATTTCAGTGTACCTCATCGCAGCAGCATTATCACCGTCAACTGATCCAAAATTTCCTTGTCCATCAACTAAGCAATAACGCAAGGAAAATGGTTGTGCCATTCTGACAATAGTGTCATATACTGCCGAATCTCCGTGAGGATGATACTTACCAATAACATCTCCAACTATTCGAGCGGATTTTTTATATGGTCTATTCCAATCATTATTGAGGACATGCATTGCGTATAAAACTCTTCTATGAACCGGCTTTAGTCCATCACGAACATCAGGTAGTGCCCTGCCAACAATTACACTCATTGCATAATCCAAATACGACTTGCGCATTTCTTGTTCAAGACTTACTGGTAAGGTCTGACGAGCTATTTGAGTCATAAATTATCTTGTTAAAAAATTGAGTTATTTACTTTTAATTTAGTAGTATTAGTATTGTACTATCAATATAAATAATAATTTTTTTTTAGAACAGTAGTGAGAAGTTTGCTAGTATTAGACATGTTCATAAGGTAAGTTAATGTAATTTATGCATGCAATTTTAATCTTTAATAGAATATTTAAAATTTTTTTATTATTCGTTGCAACACTGGTACATATAGATGTAAGTGCCAATGATAATACACCTGGTTATGCTTACGACTCATATGGTAAAGTTATCGTCGATGGATTTGGTTATTGTATAAGAACTAATTATTCATCTTTGAAAAAAATTCCAAATGTATGTGCTGCGAATTCATTAGAAAAGAATCCTGAAATAACTTTTGAAAATTCTCCTTCAGAGCAGATGAGTTCAAAAGCGGAATATTCGGAAAAAGAAAATTTGGATAAAATTGTCGATTCCGATGAAACAACTGAGGGATTAAATAAATCCAGTTATGACCCAATTTTAACTGAAGTAAAGTTTAATTTTGACAAATTCAATTTAACTGAAAAAGCAAAATTAATTCTAATTGAATTCTCAAAAAAAACTGTTAATGTAGATTTAAACATGATAAATATTTTGGGTTATGCAGACGCACTTGGTTCAAATAATTACAATATTCAACTTTCAGTTAAAAGGGCAAATACTGTAAAAAACTTTTTAACTCAAAATGGAGTTTCTAAAAATAAGATTACGATAACTGGTAAAGGTGAAAGCAATCCAGTTGCAGACAATACGACAAGAGAGGGTAGAGCTGAAAACAGAAGAGTAATTATTGAACTTCAATAAAATTAATCAATCTTAGTAAATATGAGCAAAACAAAATCTAATTACGATAAAGCTGAAATTGAAAAGTTCAGTAGTTTGGCAGATAAATGGTGGGACCCTGAGAGTGAATTTAAACCTTTGCATGATATCAATCCTCTTCGATTAACCTGGATTGACGATATTGTTGGTGGACTTAAAGGTAAAAATGTTTGTGATGTAGGATGCGGTGGTGGAATTCTAGCTGAAAGTATGGCTAACAAGGGGGCCAATGTTAAAGGCATTGACTTGTCGGAAAAATCTATAAATGTTGCTAAGATTCATGCAAATAAGGTTCGAAGTAATGTCGACTATCAAGTGGTTTCATCAACGGATTTATCAAAAATTGAACCTAACCATTATGATGTTGTGACATGTATGGAAATGCTCGAACATGTTCCTGACCCCAAGATTGAAATTGCGGCTTGTACAAGACTTCTCAAATCAACTGGTAAGGTTATATTTTCAACAATAAATAGAAACTTTAAAAGTTTTTTGTTCGCAATAATTGGAGCGGAGTATGTGCTAAAATTGCTTCCTAAAGGAACCCATGAATATAAAAAATTCATTAGGCCATCTGAACTTGTTAATGCAGCAAGAAACGAAAAATTACATACTCTTGAAATAATGGGTTTAACTTACAATCCACTTTCTAAAATCTATAAACTTTCTCGAGATACAGATGTAAATTATATGATTGCTTTCAATAACGTCATTAATAAATAGTTTTGACCACTAATTATAATAAAAATCCAGATTTGCAGATTGAGGATTGGCCTAAGCCAAAAAAAAGAGATGGTTGGGTAAAAAGCTGGTCAAATTTTGAACGTAAAGGAGTGCTTTTCGACCTTGATGGTACTTTGTTAGACACTGCAGGTGACTTAGGTGCAGCTGCTAACATCTTACGGTCTAGTGCTGATCTTCCTCCTATGCCAATTGAAAAACTTAGACCACATACTTCAAGGGGAGCACGGGGGATGATAGAGGTTGCCTTGGGAGTTAAGTGGAATGAACCAGATTATGAAGAATTAAGAAAAAAATTTCTTAAAGAATACGAAATGTGTTTATTCAAAACTACAAAATTTATGCCTAACATGGATCAACTGCTTCTAAATTTAGAAAAAAATAAAATACTTTGGGGAATCGTAACCAATAAACACGAGAAATACACAATGCCAATTGTTGAGGGGCTAAAGCTAAACAAAAGATATTCGACTCTTGTATGTGGTGATACTCTCGAATTTTGTAAACCACATCCAGCACCAGTCAAATATGCTATTGAAAATTTACAGCTTTCACCCAAATCGGTTGTATACATAGGAGATGACCCAAGAGATATCCAGAGTGGTTTTAACGCTGGATGTTGGACTATTGGAGTTGCATTTGATTCCTTTATTAAAAAATCCAAAGCATATACGTGGGGAAGTGATGCAACAGTAAGCTCAGCAGATGAAATTTCAGCACTCTTGATGATTTGAGATTTGTGGTTGTTGGTCAGTAAGGATTGGTAGTATATTAGTAATAGGGGCCGACATGGTTTCGACGTGGGTCAAGAAGAAGTGTAGGGCATGCCGAGGACCGATTTACCTCGATAATCCATTTCGGAAAAAAATAAACGCCAACGACGAGCGTTT
>MDTB01076154.1_pt1 | contig 45343 bp, 42 predicted proteins | sample 811161 | NCBI WGS metagenome assembly MDTB01 (sample SAMN05326650, study PRJNA326480) | marine metagenome | isolation source: seawater | place: Mediterranean Sea | collected 2009 | reverse complement strand
TCTTCATTCACCGCAAAATCATCCAACTGCATTTTGAACTCAACGCGCGAAAGATAAACACAATAATCCGCCAAGGCCTGCCGATTGGCATTACGGTGGCGCTGAACCGCTGGATGTTATTTGGCCCAACAATTATTGGCCGCTACGCTCTTGATTACAAAAGCAACCTTGGGCAAATCTCTGTCGTTTTATTACTGCTCTTTTTTGCCTCGCTTATTGTTGATGCGGTGTTAAGCGCCGCACTGCCCGTCCTTAGCCGCATGATGCATCAACAAAAACATGGCAGCAGCGCCTTTATCAATCTAACCCTCAGCCTTGCCATCCCGCTTTGCTGCTTCATTGCCCTTGGCGGTACAGCATTTAGCGATGAAATTATCCTGATTTTATTCGGGGCGGATTACGCCCTTGCTGGCAGCATTCTTGGCCCCGCCTTGTGGCTCTTACTGCCCTATATGTGGATATCCGCAATCTCGCAAATGTTTATATTAAAACATGATACGCTGCGCCTGAGTTTCTGGGCGCTACTTGGTGCATTATGGATGAGTGGCTTGTTGCCTGTGCTGATATTAAAATACGATATACTCGGCGTGATCTTTGCGATTGGCATCGGCATGGGCATCACAGTGTGCGGTCTGTGTTATCACGGCCTGAAACGCGGCTATATTCACCCGCTGCATTTCAAAAAAATGGCGGCTTTGGGCGGCGCAGCGCTGCTTACATATATCTGCGCGCAAAATTATGTATCCCCAGCGCAATCATTTGCCTTAAGCGCGCTTGTCCTGCTGCCCTTTATTATCCGCCTTGCGCAGCACGCCGTGCGCACCCGCCGCGCACAACACAAGGAGCATTTATCATGATCCAAAAAACTTTTATTATTCTTTGCAGCATCATTGTCCTCGTTGTGATTAACGCGAACCTCTCACGCTTTGATCCGACGCCGAAAAAACATATTTTGGTTATTGGCACAGCGAAATCAGGCACAACAGCGGTCTATACATCAATCAAAAACGCAATGGGAGAGCGCCTTGTTTCCTATTTCGAGCCTAGCGCATCAGATTTCAACGCCGCCTTGCGCAGCAGCGCCAAAGAAGTTTTGGTGAAGCTCACTTTGATCGACCGCGCAAAGTATAAAAACCTTTACGAAGATATTCATCATTTCGACAAGCAAATCATGGTTATTCGTGACCCGCGCGATATTTTAATCAGCAATCTGCTTTATAATGTACGCTGGATGCGCTTTGCCAAAGACCCTACGCGACTAAAAATCTTCCTTGATGCATTGCGCGAAAAAGAGGGCGACCCATCAAGCCATTCCGTGATCAGCCTGTACCGCTTGCGCGATACATTAGAGAGCGAAGTCATGCAAAGTTGGGAATCGCCGCGTTCATGGCATGATGAGTATAATGATTACGCTATCGCCGTGCGAATGATCGAGAAAAACAAAGATCTGCATATCTTGCATTACAAAGATTATATTGATGGTAAGCTTGGGGGCTTAAGCGCTTATATCGGTACTGAGATCACAGGCAATGCCGATGTTTCAAAATTAGTCGAAAAGCATAGCCATAAAAAGTCGACAAAGAATATTGCGCGTTCCAAACGTTACGATAACTGGAAAAACTGGTTCACCGCCGAAGACATCACAGCCTTTCGTCCTGTCTTCCAGCCCTTAATGAATAAGGCCGGCTATAAGGATGATTGGACATTAAACGCTGCGCCAGAAATTAATCCCAAACACGCATCGCAATATGTTGAAACGATCACATCACCGCAGAAAAAACAATGATTATAAAGCTACATTTTTCATGGTAAGATCATAACAAATAGAGGGGATAGTAATCATGAGTGACATTTTAACGCGCAGAGACTTTATCGCATTTGGCGCAGGCATCGCCGCGACAATTGGCGGGGCGTTTGCCATGGGCAAATGGCAAGGGCGCGACATGCCTGTTATCCGCGCTAAAGACAGCAAAGTGCAACTCTTTTTGCACATTCCGAAAACTGGCGGCACATCACTGCGTGAGCACATCATGAATAATGTTAAAGCGCACCAAATCGTTATGCCTGAGCGTCCTGAAAATATTTGGCATTTAAAAAAATATTACAGCCATTATCTAAACGCACAGGATTATATTTACGTGCGCGGTCATTTCGCTAATGATTGGCGGCGCTTTTTAAACGATTATACCGATCAAACCACATGCATCACCATGCTGCGTAATCCCGTATCGCGTTTCCGTTCATCCTATCAATATCAAATTGAAAACTGGGCAACACAAGGCAGCTATGCCAAAGATATTGTAGCGCAAAATCCACGCAGCCTATCTGATGTTATTGACATTTTTGACCGTGACAATGCGCGCAAAAATTTTAAACACCGCGCATTTTTATATGAATATAATGACGGCATGACCCGCCGCCTAAGCGGTGATGGCTGGAACGTGCCTTATCGCAGCACTACGCCCGCAATGTTAGAACGCGCCAAAGAAAACCTGCGCACACGTTTTAAAATTATCGGCGTGACCGAAGAGTATAATAAATTCCTTTATTTGCTAAAACAAAATTATGGCTGGGATCTCAACCCATCTATCCGCAAGAATGTGGCAAAAAAGAAAATGGCGATCACCGACCAAGACCACGATAAAATAAGTGCTTTGAACCGCTTGGATATTGAGCTGCACCAATATGCACAAAAGCTTTCTTCCCATATGTTCGCCGCGCTTGGCGTAAATGCTGCGCAGGGTTATCAAGATTTTATAAAAGGATAAAGGGTTAAACGACAATGAAAACCATCGCTTATATGCTCTCTATTCTGTGTTTCTTATCCGCGCCGTTTAACGCCGCCAATGCCGCTGATTATACAGCTAGTGATATTATCGCCATCACTAAAGGCGCAGGAGAGATATTACTCCGTCATTACGGGCAAGACACAGACATTGCGCATAAAAGCGATTACTCCCCCGTCACCAAAGCTGACATTGCATCAAACCGCCATATAACCGCCGCGCTACGCGCCCTAACCCCCGACATTCCGATTATATCCGAAGAAAGCGCCCATAATGAAGAAGCGGGAGAAACCTTTTGGATACTCGACCCGATGGATGGGACAAAAAGCTTTATCAACCAAACAGGCCAGTTCACGGTAAATATCGCCTTAATCAAAGACAGCATGCCTGTATTCGGCGTTGTCTACATCCCCCTATCAGACACCACATATTATACAGGCGATGATGGAAAAGCCTATAAGGACACGCCAGTACACGGCACGCAGCAAATTAGCGCCCGCGCCACAGAAAATAAAGATTTAACATTAGTCGCAAGCCGCCTACATGGTAGCCCCGCCGATGATGCCTTTATAAAGTCACACAGCATTGCCGCCATAAAAACCATGTCGAGTTCGATTAAATTTTGCCTTGTCGCCGAAGGCGCAGCCGATATCTATCCACGCAACGGCACAACAATGGAATGGGATAGCGCAGCAGGCCACGCCGTATTATTAGCGGCAGGTGGGCGCATCATTACGCAGGATACGAAGCAAGATTTACGCTATAACAAACCCGCATATCGTAATCCGCATTTTATTGCTTTTGGTAAAATTGAGAATTATCCGTAATTTAGGCGCTCATGCCCAAAGTCGAAAGAACGCGATTAGTCTGCTTTTGCCCAAGCTGAATTTCCGCGACATCGTCTTTAGCCAAATAGGTAATTGTGCTGCAACCATTATCGCCGACTTTAATCTCGTAATCTGATTCGTCCGCGCGTTTCGCAACTTTTAAGAAACGGTTTGCGACAGTATTTTCTTCCGCTTCAGCGGCGGCTTTTTCTTCGCGCTCAGCCAAAAACTTATCACGCAGCGAAAGCGTCTTGCATACGTCTTGCACTTCTGGTGATTTTAAACGCTCCAAAGCAACCTTTGAAGGGCGGATATTATTTGAAAAATCTTCGATTATCGCCATAATTTCATCAGGATCATTCGAAATTTTATAAGCATCATCGGATGAAGAATAGGTCTGTGTCTTACGCATTAAACAATTCAGCGCCACTTCTGGGTTGTTTGATGGGTTATGTGGGCGCATGAATGTCCCGCAATCCCCGCCTTTAACGCCGCCATTTAAGGCTACAAGGACGTTTTTCGCCGTATTAACGAAACTCAAATAACCATCATCAGGATTATACGCAACCGTCGTATTATTTTTATCGTGGACAATATCATGCAGCATTTTCGCCGCATCTTTATAAGACGCTATATTTATGCGTGGGCCGAAACGACGCTCAGAAAATTCTTTCTCGCCGCCTTCGCCTTGACCTAGCACATGCTTGTCATAGCCATGACCAGTTGCAACTAACGCTAAAATAGGATTGATATAATTTGCCACAACGCCCCCGCGCACCTTAACCTGTTAAATTATTTATTTTGAATTTATTCTTATTATTCAATTTATATGACAATATAGCATCTATATTACATATACGCAATATAAAAAGCATAATTTATTACTCTTAAAATTCCTTTAAAAGTACTAATATTTTTTTTCAAAGGAATATATACTAGCCATCGTCTTATAGTTAAGCATAAGGCTTAGGAAGCAATATGGATAAGAAAAGCGAAGATGCATTGGTCACAGCCGCCAAATCAGGCGACCGCGATGCCTTTGAACGGCTGATCAATCATTATTATGACGTTATTTTTAAATTCGCCTGTAAATGGTGCGGAAACGCAAATGATGCCGAAGACATTACGCAAGATGCCTGCATCAAACTCGCGCGGTTTATTGGCAAATATGACGGCAAATCCGTCTTTACAAGCTGGCTTTACCGTTTGGTGATAAATTGCGGCAAAGATTGGTATAAAAGCCAAAACCGCCACCCCACGCCAAACCCAGATACGTTAGAGCGCGTAAAGACCGAGAGCAAAAGCGAAGATCAGCTTTACGCCAAACAGGTCATAAATGCGCTATATCAGCTGCCAGAGGGTGAAAAGGATGCGGTTATCCTTGTCCTCAGTGAGGGGTTATCGCATAAAGACGCCGCAATAACCCTTGGCTGCAAAGAAAGTACAATATCGTGGCGCGTCCACGAAGCACGCAAAAAGATAAGCGCGCAATTTAAAGAGGAACAAAGCTATGGATGATCAAAAGCGCGATGACATATTAAAGAATATCGACACGCCAGTCATTGATACAAACGCGAAAAAACGCGCGTTAAACCTTGCCATGGCTGAGTTTGACAGCGTACAGAAAGAAAAAGCGGCAAAAAAAGAAAAAAAATTCCAAGGATTTCAAATCCTCTCTCGTCTTATGGGTAACAGCAACACACAAACCAATAAGAGAAAGCGAAATACTATGGAACAGAGATCACACAAAAAATTCATCTATGGTGGCATGGCCACTGCCGCAGCCGTTATAATCGTCGCAGGAGTTGGCCTACAGCTTGCGCCTAATTTTTCGGCTCAAAGCCAGTTTGCTCAACACGCAGCCATAGACACACTCTCCGCAGGCAACGCTGCGCCACAAAACAAAGGACGCACAGAAACGCGCAGCCAGATGAGTAATGAAAGCGCTCTCGTAGAGCAAGAAAGTTTCGCCCCGCAGCCTAGCTCTAGCCCTGCGCCAAAAGAAAAAGCAGATCAACTTAGCGGGCATAAAAATGCGCCACAGAAAGAACAGGCTAAAATGCAGCGCCAGCATGGCATAGCTGAAGGCAAAGCCGTGCCCATGCGCAGTAAAGATGAAGCTGTCGCCGCACGTACAATGATAGCGCCAACTTCGCCAAGCAGCACCAATTTCACAGGCATTATGCATGAAGCAGATAGCATGATCGCCCTAGCCCCTGCGGATATCGTGCCCAACCATTATCAAGACACTGGGCGCGATAAGTTTTCAGACTTTACCGAAAACCCGTTTAAATCCGTCGCGTCTGAGCCCGTATCAACATTTTCTGCTGATGTTGACACCGCATCGTACAGCTTTGTCCGTCGACAGTTAAATCATGGCGTACTGCCCCAAAAAGACGCTGTACGTGTCGAAGAACTAATTAATTACTTTGATTATGATTACGACACGCCTACAGATAAATCAGAGCCATTTAAGCCAAGCGTCACGATAACCGAGAGCCCGTGGAATGCTGGCAAGCAGTTAATGCATATCGGCATTAAAGGCTATGAGTTTACAGGCGAACAACCTAATAGCAATATTGTTTTCTTACTCGACGTATCAGGCTCAATGAACAGCCCTGATAAATTACCGCTTGTTAAAAATTCAATGAAAATGCTGCTCAGCAGCCTTAAACCAGATGATACCGTATCCATTGCGGTGTACGCCGGCGCGGCAGGTACGGTACTTGAACCCACAAAAGTCTCAGATAAAGCGAAAATCATTGCCGCTTTTGACCGCCTAAGCGCGGGCGGCTCGACAGCGGGGGCAGCAGGCATTAACCTTGCCTATCAGCTCGCGGAACAAAACTTTGACGATAACGCCGTTAACCGCGTCATTCTTGCCACCGATGGTGATTTCAATGTCGGCATTAATAACCGTGAAGAACTTAAAGATTTTGTTGAACGTAAGCGCGAAAAAGGAGTCTTTCTCTCTGTGCTTGGTTTTGGTCAGGGCAATTATAATGATGATATGATGCAAGCCCTTGCACAAAACGGTAACGGCATAGCGGCATATATCGACACCTTAAGCGAAGCGCGTAAAGTGTTAGTCGAAGAAGCGACATCTTCATTATTCCCGATAGCCAAAGACGTTAAATTCCAAATTGAGTTTAACCCAGAGCGCGTTTCAGAATACCGCCTTGTCGGTTACGAGACACGCGCCCTTAACCGTGAAGATTTTAATAATGACGCCGTCGATGCGGGCGACATTGGCGCAGGCCATAGCGTTACTGCGATTTATGAAATCACCCCAGTAGGCGCGGTGCAAAGCGTTGACCCGCTGCGTTACGGACAGAAGGACGAAGAAACAGCAGAAAAAAAATATAACGCGGATAACATTTATAATGAGCAAAATTTCGAACAAGAAATCGCTTTCTTAAAAATGCGCTACAAACTGCCCAAAGAAGATGTTTCAAAATTAATGACGCAGCCAATTACGCAGGAAAATAACGCAAATAACACAGAAACGCAGTTTGCAACAGCCGTCGCCAGCTTCGCACAAATATTAAAAGGCGGCAAATATACAGGCAATATGTCTTATGACGATGTCATTGCCCTTGCCAACGCTGCCAAAGGTGATGACCCTTTCGGCTACCGCGCGGAGTTTATTCAAATGGTACGCCTTGCAAAAACGGCAAGCGATATGCAGCCATAAAACATCGCCTGTATGACAAATGCCAATCACAGGTATAAGTAAGCGCAGCCAAAGTAAGCATTATTAAAAGCAAAAAGGCCTGTGAAAACACAGGCCTTTTTTAACAACTCGCTGAAACTTTAAGCCTTATAATGGCTGTTCTTTTTTGTTAAGGAAAGCTAACATGATTTACATAATAAGCGCAAGCAAAAAGTAACTTCTATTTTTATATAGGCGCGGCGCGAATAAATTGCTATCAAAGATATAGACGTTAAAAATCACGAAATTACATGAGTTTAAGCCATGAATACACAGAACCTTCTTAACGCTAAAAAACACCTTCTTGGTATCGCGCTCTGCGTTTTAATCGCGATGGCGGCGAAATATATTTCGCTGTCTTTACACTGGCCTGTGATGCTGGTTTGCCTTGCATGCGGCTTTGCCCTTAATCCTTTTTGTTCTGATAAGCGCCTGAATGCGGGCATTAATTTTAGCGCCAAAACAATTTTGCGCCTTGGCGTTGTGCTGATCGGGGCGCGGTTTGTATTTTCTGACCTTGCGGCGCTTGGTGCAGGCACGATTCTTTTTATCGTCATTGTGACCTTCGCGCTGATCATCATCAGCCTCATCGCGGCGAAAGCCCTTAAAGTTGACCGCAGCCTTGGCCTATTACTTGGCGGCGCAACGGCGATTTGCGGCGCATCAGCCGCGATGGCGATTGCCGCCTTATTGCCGCAGGGTAAAGACAGCGAACACAATACAGCCGCCGCGATAATTGCCGTGACTGCCATTGGTACAGCGGCGATGATACTTTATCCGTTTATCTTGCCATTTTTTAACTTAAGCGATCAACAAGCTGCACTGTTCGTTGGCGGCACAATTCATGACGTCGCGCAAGTGGTCGGGGCTGGCTATAGCCTCTCGCCACAAATTGGTGATCAAGCGGTGCTCGTTAAGCTGATCCGCGTTTTCATGTTAATTCCCGTCCTTATCGCGCTCGGCATTTACATCAATAAAACGCAGCACAAAGAAAACACCTCTGAAAACGCTGAAGCGACAAAATTTACTTTTCCGCTTTTCCTATTGGGCTTTATTGCATTGCTGACGCTCAACGCGCTTGGATTTATTTCTGAAGCGTTACGTTTATGGCTACAGGCGGCGAGCCATTGGGCGCTGATTATTGCCCTCAGCGCAGTCGGCCTAAAAACATCGCTCAAAGCGCTTTGTCAGCAAGGCGCCAAGCCTTTTACCCTTGTCCTCATCAACAGCGCCGCACTTATCGTGTTTTATGGGCTCTATATCAGCTTTCTTTAGGCTATCTTAAGCTTTACCCTTTATCATCCGATATATGAAAGTATTATTATTACATTCATTTCAAGACTATCTGATCCTTGCCTATTCTTTTATGGCTGCCATTGCAGCTTTTGGATATGGCCCGCAAATCTATACGCTAATTAAGTCTACCGGACATTCAATAAGCACACCGATCACCACTTGGCTACTTTGGACTGCGGAAGCCTGCGTATCTTTTACCTACGCCATTGTCGTCCTACGCGACCCCGTGACGATGCTCGTTTTCGGTGTTGATTTTTTAGCGGCCTTTACGATTGTTGGGCTGACAATATATAACCGTTACTACCGTTTCGGTGCGCCGCCACAAATTACAAAGGCCATTAAGGTAAAAGCTGCGCCACTATGCACATCATCACGCGAAAGCATTCGCCTTAGAATGCAAAGCCAAACTTCTTCATAAGCCAGACCATCACAAAATACAGTCCGGTGGTAAGGGCGCAACACAGGCAAAGCGCCGCATAAAACGGTACGTTACTACGCAGCAATATCGGCAGCACCAAAAACATCGGCAGCGATGGCAGAACCATCCAAAACGTCGCCTCAGCATGGGCAGCAATACGCTCTGTATCTTTCGTTTCAACCCAAATCCAAATCATCGCCAGCACAGAAATAATCGGCAGCGAAGCCACAAGCGCCCCCAAGGCAGCGCTGCGCTTGGTCACTTCAGACACGGCAGAGACAATCAGCCCAGACAGCAATGCTTTAAATAGCGCAAACCCCATATTATTTTTCCCTTATTTTATTTTTCTTTGGTAAATAATTTTAGACGGTAATTCAAAAACCACGCCGCGCCAACACATTGCAGCGCAACCGCACCGCATGAGCTGATAAACCCGCCTGTACCTGTCGGTAAAAAGAAACTAATGCCGCCGCCGCTCATAAACGCAGCTTCAAAGCTCTCGCGCGTTTCAAATGCGCCATCAAGCGTCGCGCTGATTGCCAAGAAATACATCACAAAATAATAAAACAGTAACTTAAAGCCAACAAAGCGCCCCGTGCCGCCAAGCAACACCGCATGTAATACAAGGCCATCGCGTAAAGTAAACAGCAACATGCCAAGCCCTAAGTCAAACAGTGAAAATTCAATGCGCCCGCCTTCAGAAGGGAAAGACATATGCAGCGTCGCCAAAAGGGGCAAAGCAAAGCACAGCGTCACCGCCCAGCGCGGCACATTAAGAAAGGCAAGCGACCAATCACGCGCCCGCCACGCCGCAACAAAGCGTTTATACGGCATGATATCTTTCGATTCTTCCAGCATTTTGATATAAAGCAATACAGCCACGACAGAAAAAGCAAGCCAGCACTGCATCGCCGTCGTAAATTTTTCGGAGATCAAAGCACCGCCCTGTGAAGACAGCCCCGCCATATAAAATGCCATGCTGGCAACAAAAGCCGCCCAGACAAGCGGCGCATTTTTATATTGTAGTTCCAAGCGCAGCAAACGCTGTATCGCAACCACCACCCAAAACAGCACAAATAAAACGCTATATAAATCAAAATGCGATTTACTCACCATGAAACCGTGCCAACGCACCGCCCCATCAGCGCCCCCCATTGCTGCAAAAGGCAGATCATAGCCAATAATCGCTTTAAATACCCAGCTTGCCACCGCAATACCGATAATCAGCGGCAAAATTACCCGCATCCTTTTGGAATGCAGGCTGGCGAGTGAAATCAACAAAGCGCTTGCATGGCCTGATACTGCGCCCAATACGCTCGCCGTTAAGAACACACCCACTGACGGCGTTGCCACGCCAAATGCGTCATGCGGATAATTAAACGCCATCACGGCCAATAAAGGAATACCGAAATACCACGCATAGGACGTCGCGCCAAATAATTTACCAATAGCAAGCTGCCACGGGCCAATCGCTGACATTTTTTGAAAATCCCACGTATTACCCTTTATTTCACTGCGTAGTGCTTTTGCCGCTTCATAAGTACCAAATATACACAAAACGATAAAACAAATCGGCAATGTCGTGCTAAACAATACCGCATCACTTGCGCCCCATGACGTGCCTGCAATATATAAATAACCAAGCAAGAAGATCGGCATTGCCGCAAGGCGGAAAGTAGAAAATTTAAGCCATAAATTACGATGAAATTCAGGGTTAATGATAATCATACGCTTTGCTCCCCTTTTGACGTTTTCGCCAAATCCATATAGGCCGATTTTAATGTCCGTGCCATCGGCACAAAACGTAATACAGGGACATCATGCTGAATTAAGTATTTCAAAAATGCGCTCTGTGCGGCGGTATCCCCTGTAAAATCACATTGCACCCCTTCACCCTCTTGGTAACACTGGCTCACTTCAGGATGCGCAGTTATCAGTTCTACATGCGCGGCGCTCTGCGTCAACAAGCTCATTTCAATGCGCGTCACCTGCGCGGATTGATGCTCCGAAAGCTTAACATGCGAGCGTATTTCACCATCGCGGATAACCAACATATCGGTGCAGTAATCTTCTAATTCCGCCAATATATGCGAAGAAACAATAATCGTCATGCCGCGCTGTTGTAGGCGGACAATAAAGGCTGATAAATTGACCCGCGCTTCAGGGTCCAAGCCAGAAGCCGGTTCATCCAAAAACAAAATTTTCGGCTCATGGATCATCGCCATGCCAACGCCAAGGCGTTGACGATAGCCGCGCGATAGGCTACCCGCTTTTTGATCAAGATAATCTGTAATTTCAACATCCTCGGCGACCACTTCAACGCGTTTATGCACTTCGGACTTAGGCAGTTTCTGACACCACGCCGTATAGGTTAGGCACTGACGGACGGTTAAATCATTATACAGACCAAAAAAGTCAGACAAATACCCCATCTTGCGATGCGCATTGCGCGGATGGCGGTGAATATCAATGCCATCAACCTCTATATGGCCTGAAAGCGGCGCTTCTAAATTGGTCAAACAGCGCAGCAACGTCGTTTTTCCTGCACCATTTGGCCCAACTAGCGCCGTGACGCTGCCCTCAGCCAATTCAAAATTAATATCGGTTAGAATCTTTTGCGGCGGATATTCGAAGTTTAAGCCGCGCACTGAAATCATTGCCATGAAATATGCCTTATCTTTACCATATGGTTTTGCTGCGCATATCATAACGGAAAATGCGCCACATCACCACTGCGGATGACAACAAAAATCAACATGCATCATTGCGGCATTTCAGTTATACTTCTTATGATTAAGGCGAAATATAAGGAAAGCACATCATGGAAGAGCACGTTGACGGTTTTATAAAAATGAATATGGAAGGGCGCATATTAGAACTGGGCGAGCAATATTATGATGAACATATTACCATGAGTTCCAACGGCGAAGAATTTGCAAGTTCCCGCGCAGAGGCCACTGCAAAACAAAAGCCTTATGTTGAATCCATCGCCGCCTTTGTCATTACTTTAATCGAAAAAAGCATCAAAGACGATATCGCCGAAATTACCTTTCATTACGACATAACCACCAAAGCCAATGAAAATTACGCCTTTACAGGCAAGCATATTCAAACATGGAAAAACGGCAAAATCATTCATGAAGAATATGTCATGTTGCCCTAACGCCTGATATAAAGCGCCCATGAAAGTGCAGGGTTTTCTTACCCGCCGCGTTTATACTTATATAAATAAAACACGGGGAAGAAAACGATGCAGAATATACGTCTTGGCGCATTAGCGCTTATGACCATACTGTTGACCGCATTAAGCGCTGTCGCATATGCCGATAATATATTAGTCGAAAAAGACATTGCTTACGGCGCAGCCCCCCGCCAAAAACTCGATATTTACGCGCCACAAGGCCTCAAAGCCCTCAAGCCCGTATTAATATTCATTCATGGTGGCGGCTGGCAGAGGGGCGACAAATCAAGCGCAGAAAAACATGGCACATTCTACGCCGAAAAAGGCGCGGTTTTCATCAGCATAAATTACCGCCTATCCCCCAAAGATAAACACCCCGCACAGGCCGAAGACAGCGCCGCTGCGGTTAAATGGGTCTATGATAATATTCACCAATATGGCGGTAATAAACATAGCATCCATATTGCAGGCCATAGCGCAGGCGCGCATCTTGCCGCGTTGATTGCCACGGACGAACGCTATCTTGCCGCGCATAGCCTCTCCCCGCTATTATTTAAAAGCGTCATCCCCAATGACACAGCAAGCTATGATTTTTCAACGCCCCTCGTCATTGGCAAACGCCTCGTCCAGCCAAAAATTGATGCAACATTTGGTACAACGCCGCAGAAAATTAAAGCCGCATCGCCAATAAGCTATGTGCAGGATAATAAAAACCTGCCGCCCTTCATCTGTTTCGTTACAGGCAAGCGCCCTGACGCAGTGGCGCAAACCCACGCTTTCACCGCCGCGATCAAAACAGCGAGCGGGCAAAGCGAAACCCATATCATAGACGGCCTTAGCCACCGCGAGATGAACCAAGCCATGTCAGACCCCGCCTCGCCATTAGCGCAGCGCGTTTTAAAAGCCTTATGGGAGCAATAAAATGACCGCGCCATTACACCGCATCTTAACCCATCGCGCCTTTATGGTGATTGAATTTCTTATTCTCTGCATTGCTTTGCCGAGCTATATTATTTTCACCAAATCTGCGCCGTTTATGTTTAGCTTCCTGTGGGGGGCGGCGCTTTATGGGTTTATCATTATGCGCATATGCTACGCGGATGAATTAAAGGATGCGTTTAAATTCCGTCAGGTTAAAAAAAGCTTTATGCCGCCCTTGCTGATCCGCTGGGTCGTGGCATCAATCGCGATGGTCGCATTTCTGTATTTCTATGATGCGCCGCGGCTTTTCTTCCTGCCGAAAACCAGCCCTGAATTTGTGCTGATTTTGCTGTGTATGTACCCGCTGCTTTCTGCCCTGCCGCAGGAGTTTATTTTCTGTAGCTTCTTCTTCTGCCGCTATCGCCGTTTTTTCGGCACAGGGCGCAAAATGGTCGTGGCAAGCGCGCTTATCTTCGCCTATGCGCACATACTCTACCTCAACCCCGTCGCCCCTGTCCTCAGCCTAATCGGCGGGCTAATCTTCGCCGAAACGTACAGACGTACACACTCCCTCGCCCTTGTCACACTCGAACACGGACTATACGGCAATGCGTTATTTATAATTGGTTTGGGGTGGTATTTTTATGGTGGGGCGGTTACATAACGCGCTATAATTTAAACTGACTGCGTATTTGTACAATTATTAAATACCAAAAAACTGAGGAGAGCATCATTTGCAAGACAGAAAAGGTTTTAATACTGAGCATTTTCGCACTAATCAGGCCATTATCAATAATCAAACCAATCGGGCCAAGTGAATGCTGTAGAGAGTAGATAGCCGAAGCGAGCACCTCATTTGTCAAACGTACGCTGCCATTACCATCGCACAAAGTTTTTTGCCACAATTCTGACGATGTATATTTTTCTGGATTACATCCCAAGCCATGAGAAATAAGATATGCCAACATACCCAACACAATTAAGCTAAAAAGCCATAACCATGGCAACCAATAATTCCGCCCATAATCATTAAAGCGTTTCAAGAAATGTGAACAAAACGATGCGACCCATTCACTATGAAAAACATGCCTTAATCTAGGCAAGCTGTTATTGCGGCGCGCCTCTAATTCCAGCCCATGGAAGAATTGTGCCTGATGCGTTGCGCCAATAGCCTCTAATGCTTCTTTCAATGCACGATAACGATTTTCTGACCAATCACTTTTTCTATCCTTAAAAACACAATCTTTAAAAACAGTGTCAGAATAGAATTTCGTGTTGTGAAAACTGGGAGACGAATAGAAAACGCAATTTTTAAATAACGTTGGCGCCATAAATGTTGCATCATCAAAATTTAAGTTCAATATGCCATCACTATGCCCAAGTTCACAATCATGCAAGCGAAAACCTTTTATACTAAGATCATTAGCTTCAATATAACGAATTTTGGTCTTGTTTTGAAATGTGGAATTACCTAGTGGACTTTTAATTCGCGCAAGTTCTAATGTATCAATATCACAATTATCCGCTAAGAAATGGCAATCATTCTTATACCCATGAAATAAATGATCCAAAATTTTGCTATTCTTAACTATATAGCTGAAATATCCATATGGGTAATGACCTGTATAAAATTTTTCTATAAAAACGTTATCTAACGTAATCGTAACAAAGTTATGTTGTATAAACTCATCTAAAGATCTATAGCTGTTACTATTGACTCCTGCTTTATCAGAAAATTTTTCTATACTTATATTCTTAAAAGTTAAAACCCTCTCTAAAACATAGATTTTTTCTTCAGGGGTTAACTCAATTCCAACAGCATTATCATCAAGAAATGACTCTAATTGTTCAAACAGCTCTTTCATTAAAGCATCAAATTTATGCTGCTCAATTATATGTCGTCCGTCATCATCTAACTGTGCGTGTCGACAAAGCTCTTCCTTTTGCTCTTTTGCTGAGCGCAAGATTCCATGCGCATAATTGCTGTTAATATCTGAATCGCGCATTTTACTCCCACTCAATCGTCCCAGGTGGTTTACTGGTAATATCATAGACCACCCGATTAATCCCGCGCACTTCATTGATAATTCGGGTGGCGGCGCGGCCGAGGAATTCATGGTCGAAATGGAAGAAATCGGCGGTCATGCCGTCTATGGCGGTGACGGCGCGGAGCGCGCAGACATGGTCATAGCTGCGGCCATCGCCCATCACGCCAACGGTTTTGACGGGGAGGAGGACGGCGAAGGCTTGCCAGATTTGGTCATAAAGCCCCGCATTACGAATTTCTTCAAGGTATATGGTATCTGCCTTTCTGAGGATTTCGAGTTTTTCAAAACTCACCGCCCCGGGGATGCGGATGGCAAGGCCTGGCCCGGGGAAAGGGTGGCGCTTAATAAAACTGTCAGGCATACCAAGTTCGTGGCCTAGGCGGCGTACTTCGTCTTTGAAAAGTTCACGCAGCGGTTCAACCAAATCAAGTTTCATATGGGCAGGCAACCCGCCGACATTATGGTGGCTTTTAATCGTGACCGATGGGCCGCCGCTAAAAGATACCGATTCGATAACATCGGGGTAGAGCGTGCCTTGGGCGAGAAAGTCAGGCTTGCGCCCCATTTCCTTGGCGATTTTATCGGCGCTTTCATCAAATATATCAATGAAGATTTTACCGATGAGTTTGCGTTTTTCTTCAGGGTCGCTGACGCCATCAAGCGCAGCTAAAAAGCGCTCTGATGCATCAACATGGACGAGGTTGATTTGATAATGTTCCTTGAACATCGCCAAAACTTGCTCAGTTTCACCTGCGCGCATAAAGCCTGTATCCACGTAAATACAGGTCAGCTGCTTACCAATCGCTTCGTGAATTAACACGGCAGTGACCGAACTATCAACGCCGCCAGAAAGGCCGCAAATTACATGACCGTCACCGACTTGCTCTTTGATGCGTTTTTGGCTTTCGGCGCGGAAAGCCGCCATTGTCCAATCCCCCGCGCAGCCGCAAACATGATGGGTGAAGTTTTTGAGAAGCGCCGCGCCTTCTGGCGTGTGGACGACTTCGGGGTGGAACTGCACGCCGTAGAATTTCTGTTCATCATTGGCAATCACCGCATGGGGCGCACCTTCAGATGCCGCAACAATGCGAAACCCTTCTGGCAGGGCGCTAACGCGGTCACCATGGCTCATCCACACTGTATGGCGCCCGCCAACAGGCCAAATATGGCGGAATAAAGCGCAATCTTCCTGAATTTCGATGATCGCTCGGCCAAACTCTTTATGCTCTGAGCCTTCAACAACGCCGCCAAGCTGTTTTGCCATGGTTTGCTGCCCGTAACAAATGCCAAGCACCGGCACGCCAAGGTCAAACAAGCCCTCTGGCGCGGCGGGAGCGTTTTCATCACTTACTGAACAGGGGCCACCAGAAAGAATAATACCTTTGGGGTTGTAGTCCTTAATTTTGTCAAGGCTAGCATCATTAAACGGCCACACTTCACTATACACACCGCTTTCACGTACGCGCCGCGCGATGAGCTGCGTCACTTGTGATCCGAAATCGAGGATGAGGATATGGTCATGTTTAAGGGGCTGCGTCATAGCGTGTGGCTTCCTGAAATATCTATTGCTCTACTGCAAGAGAGTAGCGCGAGAGGCAGAATTTAGCAATCAAGATATCAGAATTTTTAGCCGCCAGCCCTTTAGCCGTCAGCCAGTTAACCACCGGTATGTGGCATATAGCCCCGATTTGTTTTCGCAGATGCTTGCGCGGGCGCATTATCATTTTCGGCATTACCTGCAAAACCGCACGCCGCTTGCATCTCCGCTAATTTAGGCCATAGCTGCCCGCCAATAAGGACGAGTGTATCTTCAATATTCGCTTGCGCCGCGCGATCAACATGCGGCTTCGCTTTGGTAAGGTACTGACCGATATTTTTAATGCAGTCCATACGATGCGCAAGGTCTTTTTCAACAAAGCCTTCGCTCGCGCTTAACGGCGAAGGGCTTTGGTAAAACGCGCTAAGCCATGTATATGGGTGGTTTTCGTAATGGGTCAGAACGCCGTTATCAGGCATGTTCTTTTCTGCCCAGCCCTCGGGTAGTTCACCATCCCAGCCATGCATCATTAAGTCGGCCTTAAGCAGCGCATTTATTTTTTCTGCCATTGGGCGTTCAATAATTTCTATAGCAGGTACAACGCCATTTTCTTGTTCAGGGTCTTGCGGCGCGATAGTGACATTTATCGGCTCTTTGCTCTGTGCTGCTGCGATAAAGGCCGCCATTAAATTTGCTTCGCCATATTTACCGCTCGCTTTGAGCGCACAGTAAAGTTTTTGTTCAATTTGACGCGCGCAACCTTGCGCTAAATGCAGCGCATTATCCATTAACGCACATGTATCATGCGAAAACGCCGATACCGCAGCGCCCTCAAGCGCAGCAATGTGCGGCGCTTTTAAAAAAGCAATTGTTTGGTTCAGTGCATCGGCTTTTTGGTAATGCGCCTCAAGCTGTTCTTTTTTCTGATCACGTTTCGCTGTAACAGCAGAATCCTGCACACCACCCTCCTCATACTCAAGGCATTCGAGGGACAAATCAATATAATCAAGCGCGGTGTTTTGTATGCTCGCGCTTATAATCAAATGATCATAACCGCCGCCTTCAAGCACATTGATATATCGCTCACGTGCGACCATATTTTTGTAATTTGCAAGCAACTCCTTTTGCGCGGCGATACGTCTGGTCTGTGTGGTGTAATTCATCAGTATAGCTGACAGCCCTGTGCCTTCCGCCGATAATGTCGCCTGATGGCTTGCAAGCCCAGCCTTAATTTCAGGTAACAGCGCCGCGGCCTTATCGCCTTGTACGTGCGTATTTTCATCTAAATAAGATTGCAGGCGCGCTGCATCCAACATGACTCCCTCAGCAAATTTCTGCAAACCGTCTATTGCTTCTGGCTTAACGTTATAATCTGCATCATTTTCACAGAGGCTTAGTACCGTTTCACGCTGCTTGAAAAAAACTTCTCCTATGAAGTTCTGTTCTGCCCCTGATATGGCTTTATTGCGGCAAACAGGCTCTAATAAATCATGCAATTGCGCATGTAAACTTGATACAGAGTTTAATACAGAGCGCCCCCCGCATGGACGCAAATTCTTTACCCAGCTTTCAACACCTTGCGCGTCTATGCTCACATCCTTCTCATAACCAACGATTAAATCTGCAATAAATTTTTCGTTGTGGCTATCACTCAATAAACCTTGATGCGCTCCTCTTTTATAGCTTTTTTCGGGGATTTTATAATACGACGAACCAAGCTCGCCATCATGATAGAATTGCTCGACAAACTCGTAAGTAAATGACACATCAGAAAGGCCGCGCATCAATGTGGCAAGGCGGGTAACTTGCGCTGCTTTGAATATCATGCCCAAAGCATCAAGGTAGCTTTGCGGCTTTTCTTTGAAGGGCTTCTTACCCGCGCCCTTCATTGCGCTCTGGATATAAGGATCGGCGCTGTGTAGCACAAAGGATTTTAAATTGTCAGCAAGGGATATAGCCTGCTGCGCAGCGGCAGAATCTTTGTCGTTTATACTTGATAAATGCGCTGTGTTTAAATTGCTCACCATGGCTATTGTCCCTTATATATTCTTTCTATATCTCGGCTTCAACAGACCAAGATTGAATGGCTTTTATACGCCAACACGCCGTGTTATGTCAATGTAATTTCCATATAGAGAGAAATTATCGCTTTTTTTAGCGATTCTTCGATTCAAAGGCTTGATATTTATGGGCTAATCGCGTACAACACCCGCAAGCGCATATAAAGTGATGGGCAAGTGACGTTTATTTTGGGGTTAGTTCCCATATGGTAAGCGCGCTATTGACCCTTAAACAATCACTTTATATGTAGATATTAACTTGAAAGGAAACTAAAACATGGCACATATTGCTGCTAATCTATTAGACCAAGAAGAATCAAGAGAGTTTGCAGCTCTTCTTGCTGAGTCTCTTGGCGAAACTCAAAATTTTGAAGGTAAGGTTGTTAAAGGTAAAGTCGTTGGCTTTGAATCTGACCTTGCAATTATCGATGTTGGCTTGAAATCTGAAGGCCGCGTTGATTTACGTGAATTCACTAAACCTGGTGAAGATCTCGACCTTAAAATCGGCGATGAAGTAGACGTATTCATCGAACGTATGGAAGGCCGTGACGGCATGACAAGCCTCAGCCGTGAAAAAGCACGCCGTGAGGAAGCTTGGGTTGAACTTGAAAAACAACATGAAGCAAACGAACGCGTTACAGGTATTATCTTTAGCCGCGTTAAAGGTGGTTTCACTGTTGATCTTGGCGGCGCTGTTGCGTTCCTACCAGGTTCACAAGTTGACATCCGTCCAGTACGCGACGTATCACCACTTATGGGTACACCACAGCCATTCTACGTTCTTAAAATGGACAAGACACGCGGCAACATTGTTGTTTCTCGTCGTGCTGTACTTGAAGAAAGCCGTCAGGAAGCGCGCAGCGACCTTATGGAGAACCTTAGCGAAGGTCAAGTTCTTCAAGGCGTTGTTAAAAACATCACTGATTACGGTGCATTTATTGATCTTGGCGGTGTTGATGGTCTATTGCACGTTACTGACATTTCTTGGAAACGTGTTAACCACCCATCAGAAGTCCTTGAAGTTGGTAAAACTATCGACGTACAAGTTATTCGTTACAACCAAGAAACACAGCGTATTTCACTTGGTATGAAACAACTTGAAACTGACCCATGGGAAGGCGTTGCATCACAGTTCGCTGTTGGCAGCAAATTCACAGGTCGCGTTACAAATATCACTGATTACGGTGCATTTGTTGAACTTGGTAATGGCATTGAAGGTCTTGTCCACGTTTCAGAAATGTCTTGGACAAAGAAAAACGCACATCCAGGTAAAATCGTTTCTACTTCACAAGAAGTTGAAGTTATGGTTCTGGACGTTGATCAAGAAAAACGTCGTATTTCTCTTGGTATTAAACAGTGTCAAGATAACCCATGGTCATCATTCGCTGAGAACCACAAACCAGGTCAAGAACTTGAAGGCGAAATTCGCAACATCACTGAGTTCGGTCTGTTTGTTGGTATGCCTGGCGATATTGACGGCATGGTTCACCTATCTGACGTTTCTTGGGAAGACCAAAGCGAAGAAGCGCTTAAAGCATTCAACAAAGGTGATAGCGTTAAAGTTAAGATCCTTGACATTGATGCTGAAAAAGAGCGCGTTGCCCTTGGTATCAAGCAACTTTCTGACGACCCATTTGCAGGCGCCCTTGACGGCATCGCAAAAGGCGCAGTGGTTACGGGTACAATCACAGAAGTTAACGATAAAGGCGTTGAAGTCTCTGTTAATGACAAGCTTACTGGCTTCATTAAAAAGGCTGACCTTTCTCGAGAGCGTTCAGAACAACGCCCTGACCGTTTCGCAATTGGTGAAAAACTTGACGCGAAAGTTCTTACTGTTGATGCAAAATCTCACAAGCTTGGCTTGTCTATTAAGGCACGTGAACTTGACGAAGATAAAGCAGCAATGGATGAGTTCGGTTCAACAGAATCAGGTGCATCTCTTGGTGATATTCTTGGCGCAGCGCTTAACGAAGGCGACAAGAAATAAGTCATCCGTGATTAAAGATTTTAAAAATAGCCCCCCAGATATTGGCGGGGCTATTTTTTTGCGCTAAATTAATGGCGCATTAAACAGGCTAATAAGAAAAAGGAAGAACATGTCAGAGCTACCGAGAATATATTGCGCCTGTGATGTCGCCAGTTTAGATGACGCTCTTACCCTCAGCGCTAAACTTGATGGTTTACCGATTGGCATTAAATTAGGTTTAGAATTTTTTATGGCGCAGGGCGCACGAGGCGTTGGCGCTGTGCGTGATAAACATCCGAATACCAGTATATTCCTCGACCTTAAATTCCACGACATTCCCAATACTGTTGCCGCCGCATTGCGCACGCTCAGCGACATTGGCGTTGATTACACCAACTTACACGCTTCGGGCGGGTTAGAAATGATGGAGCGCGCCCTAGAAGCCGTAAACGCCGCAGACAATCCCGCAAAACTTCTTGCCGTAACGGTGCTCACCGCATTGGACGCAGAGCGCCTTGATGCCGTCGGGCAGCGCACGCCTGTGCAAGATCAAGTCCTACGCCTTGCTAAACTAACGCAGCAAGCAGGGCTTGCCGGCGTTGTTTGCTCCGCTCATGAAATCACGGCGCTACGCGCTATTTGCGGTGATGATTTTACCCTTATGACCCCCGGCATTCGCCCTGCGGGCAGTGCAAATAACGACCAAAAAAGGGTCATGACACCACATGACGCGCTGAAATCTGGCGCGACGCATTTAGTCATTGGCAGACCGATTACCAAGGCCGCTGACCCAAGACAAGCTGCGATAGATATTTTAGAAAGCCTATAAGACATGCCCCATAGCGCCACAACAAATTGCCCCCTGACAAGCTGCCAAGTCAAAATTTGCGGCATCACCACGGCCGCCGCCGCTGAAGCCGCCATCCGCGCTGGCGCATCTTATATTGGCCTTGTTTTCCACCCCACTTCACCGCGTTATATTGCCCCCGAAAAAGCGCTTACGTTGATCCGTTACATTCGCGCACTATCCACCACGACGCGCTGCGTTGGCCTGTTTGTCGATCCAGAAGATACGCAGCTTGATGCGATCAGCCCTCATCTCGATATTATACAGCTCCACGGCGATGAAAGCCCCGCGCGCTGCGCGGATATTAAGCAGCGCCATGAAAAGCCCATTATGAAGGCCATCCCAATCAGTGCGGCGCATGATCTGGCGCAAATTGAGCGCTATGAACCCGTTTGCGAGTGGCTACTTTTTGATGCCAAGCCGAGTGACAAGCAAGAACTCACAGGCGGCAATGGTATAAATTTTGATTGGACACTGCTCGAAAACCAAAATATTTCCTTGCCATGGATGCTCGCCGGCGGCCTAACCCCCGATAATGTTAGCGAGGCCATCGCATTACTGCGCCCTAGCGCCGTTGATGTTTCATCAGGCGTAGAGCGCGCACGCGGCGTAAAAGATAATGACAAGATTAAAGCATTTATTACTGCCGCGAGCCGCTCTTCATATTGACATAAACTGCACGCTTCTTTATAACCCCCTTATCACAAGGGAGAGAATTCATGTCACAAATGCAAACAACGCTTATTGCCATTGGCGGCCTATCAGGCACAGGTAAAACCACGCTTAGCGATAATCTTTCACAAATTTTTGCACAATTTGCTAATCCGCCAAGCAATGCGAGCATTAGCTCTGACATTGTGCGTAAAACGCTTTGGGCACAAGAAAATGGCCAAGAGCCTGACCTTTACAGCCCGCTTCCTGTTGAAGCTTACAGCTCCGCTTACGGCGCGAAAGCTCATGAAAAAATGCTCGCGAACATTAAAGAAAATTTTGACCGTGAAATCATTATTGTTGACGCCACTTTCGCCAAACCAGAAACACGCGCCGATATTGAAAACCTTGCCCATGACAATAACGTGAAGTTTATTGGCCTGTGGCTTGAAGCACCTATCGACACCATAAAGCAGCGTGCTGATGCCCGCGCCGCAAATGGGAAAACCATTTCAGATGCGAATAGCATGGTGATTGACCTGCAGATAAAGGCCGGAACTGGCGACGTTAATTGGACAAAAATCAATACAGATCAAGATAAGCGTAGCATTACAAGCTGCGCCATCGGGGCGATTATTCCTGCCCTACGCTAACAAGTGGGGCTCTGTTTAGCTTTAGGCCGCGCGGCGCAAGCGCATCAATAAAGGTGACATGTGCTGCGTAGCGATGCTTTTACCAAAGCTTGTGGTAAACAGCATCAACGTTGAAAGCAGGATAGAAAAAACAATATAAGAATGCATCGACCAGTATAGCAGCGGCACAGCGACCAGTGTCGCCATTAAACGCCCTAGCCCTAAAGAAAATTCGCGCAATGCAAGCTTAAAGACGGAGCGCTGCTTATACCAGCGGCTTGCAAGGCCAATGCTAAAGAAATGCTGACCGCCCGTCCAAAATAGACTTGAAAACGCATAAAGCATTGGGTTCTGCATAAACAGCCACGGCAACCAGCCCGCACATTTGAGCGCAAGGCCAATTTCTAAATCATGGCTATGACTAGCATTTGCATCAGACCCTTGATTTGCGAAGTGACCAACAATCGGCGAAACGAGGAGTTTCAAACCAATTTTAGCCGCGCTTAAAATGCCCACGCCAAGGGCGCTTACCGACATTAACTTAAGCCAAACCGGCGCCAAGAAATCCGCAACAACTTGGAACGCGCCTTCATAGGCTGTTGAATAAATATTTTTACTTTGCCCCTTAACATTACGCCATGATAATTCCTCGCCCTCGCTTAAGAATCGCAAAGCAAATTCGCCTTTTTGGACTTTTTGATATATCAAAACGCTGACAATCAACGTACCAATAAACATCATCACTGTACCGAGAATAAACGTCTGTACGCCAAGGCCGTACGTCAAGGCAAGCCCGCCCAAAATACTACCCAGAAGCACCCCTGCGGTTACGCCCGCATCCGCCATGCAAACCTCATTAGCCGAATTATCATCACTAACTGAAAAAGACATCATTAGATGAAAAATTGTCCAGTAAGATGAAACAGAAATTGAAAACAGCAGCGTCGACATCCACACAGGCGCATCCTGCCCGACTAAAAATAGCATTGCGCCTGTAACGACCTGCGCGCCGAGCACGAGATAAGCATAATTCTTAAACGGCATAACTGTCGAGAGCCAAAGCCAAAGCGGCATAATCATCATCGAAACAAATAAAGAGCGCACAACAAAATGCTCCATCACTGCCCACATACCGAGAGAAGCAAAATCAAACACCATAAATAATTGCACCGCCGTAATGCCAGTCATAGAAACAAACGCCCCCAAATATACAATACAAAGGGAGAGAGATGTAAATGGCGCGATAAAAGCCGCATGTAATATGTTGCATATAGTGCTTCTCATAGGCCAATACTAGCCCTATAATCATTAATGCAAGATTAACGCAGTGCCTATTTATCCGCCTCTTATAAATAAGCCCTTAACTGAAATGACAGGACATGAATTTATACTTCCGCTTAATTGCGCTTTTACTTTCGCATTTTTTCAAAAAAACACCTAAGAAGTCTCTGACCGAGAAAGGCGCATTATCATTCACTGTTTGGCCATTTGATTTAGACGTTAACCGCCATATGAATAACGCGCGTTACTTGGCCTTAATGGATTTAGGGCGCATGGATTTAATACTACAAAGCGGTATGTTCAAAGTAATTACCGAGAAAAAATGGCTACCTGTCCTTGGCGCTAGCACAATACGCTACCGTATTCCTTTGCTGCCTTTTCAAAAGTTTACCTTAACCACTGACGTAAAATATTGGGATGGTGGCTGGTTTTATATGGAGCAGCGCTTCATTATTAAAGGCGGAAAAAAAGACGGCGCAGTCGCCGCTATCGCCCTTGTCAAAGGCAGCTTTTTTGATGGCGGGGATACAAAGAAATTACTCCCTACCGCGCGTTTTTTACAAGAAGCCGGCGATAGCGCGCGCGAAAAGCCGCCTTTAGATGAATATTTGGCAAGTTGGATAAAGGCTGAGGCTGATTTACAGAAAGTCACAGCAGAATAAGCGCTAGGCCAAAATCTTATAGGTCGAAATCAACCCGTAGCGCCACACCAGGCACAACTTCATTATTCTCAGAATTAATCTCGAGTGATGGGCCCGCGCGTATATTTAATTTCTGCCCTTGATAGACAATATCGTGCAAAAATTCATTACGGAACTGATAGCCGCCCTCTGGCGGGAATGTTGCCTGCGCCAAATTGGTCAAGCAGCCTTTTTGCATGAATCCCGTACATTCATCTTTTGAAAAATCAACATCCGCGCGGATTTGACTGTAAAAGCCGCTCTGGTCGGAATCTGCCGACTTCACATAGCCAGCGCTCGCCTGTGTTTTGAGGTGGCCTTCTAACATCACCGCTTCGGCTTGCAGCCCAATCGCGCTGACAAAACCGCCTGCCCGCGTTGCATACATAACATTTCCCACGGCATCAATATCATAAGAAAAGCCATTATCTTCATCGGCCTCTTTATCAAACAAATTATATTCGCCGCGCATGCCTATTTTGCTTTCACCGCTAAAATCGATCCCTGCAAAAAACTCAGCGTTATAATCCCCGTCTTTATCTTCAACATCAAGGCCTGCGCCCATAACAGGGGAAGTCAGATTTTCTAAAGACTGGCTTTGCGTATCCAAATCAATCTCGCCGCCAACAAAGCCAAAATTGCTCTCTAAGCCATCTTTTTTCTTATCTTGATCTTCTTCGCTCATACGTTAGGCCCTATTCCGGATGCTGCCACTTTTAAAATTTCTCTATATTCACATTAGCTAAAATATAAACCACAGGGGTAAAGATTATGTTAACAGCGCGTTTTAACTGTGGACTCCGCCCCTCTCGGCGCATCTGCTATATTGTCCCTTCGCGCCAAGCTGTTAAGATTCAGATATGAAATATGTGATTGAACCTGACATCATAATCGCCGGACTACGCAGCAAAACAGCGCCAGAGCACCAATTGCTACGCCATTTGGCGGCAGGTCAGTTCCGCCTATTGCTTTCAGCGCCGCTTTTATACGCCTATGAACAGGCGCTTTACGACCACCGCCAAGATTTAAGCTTAAAATTCCGCGCGATTGAAGAAACGCTGTCCTTCTTCGCGGCATCTGCTGATTATGTCCCTTGTCACCCATTATGGCATGCGGTGATGAACAAGCCTGAGAAAGACCTCTCCATCGCCTGCGCTTATATTGGCGGGGCTGATATGGTGATTGTCGCTCGTCCTGATCTTTATAAGCAGGCCAATGAAACACTGAATTTAAACGTTCTTAACGCCAAAAAAGCATTAAAACAAATTGCCGCCCCTAAAAAGGCGAAAGCAAAGAAAAGAAAGGCTGCCTAATATCATGAGCCAATATCCTCTGCGTTTACCGGAATCTTTAATGCGCGCAACAAAACGCGCCGCCAAAGCCGATAAAACGTCAATTAATCAATTTATTATCACCGCCATTGCTGAAAAAGTAGCGGCTTTAGAAACCGAAGACATGCTCGGTCAGCGCGCGATGCTCGCCGATAAAGATGCGTTTTTGGCACTGCTCGACAATGTGAACGAAAAATAAGCAAAAGAAGAAGAAGAAGGGTAACCAAAGATATGAGCGTCACAATTTATCACAATCCACGCTGTTCAAAATCGCGCCAAGCCTTGAGCATAGTCGAAGATAAAGGCATCGCCCCTAATATCGTCGAATATCTCAAAACACCATTAAATGAAGCCGAGATTAAAGCCCTTGCCGTATTACTCGGCACAAAGAACGACCCCCGCGCAATGATGCGCATTAAGGAAGATGATTATAAAAATAATAATCTGAAAGATGCGGACAACGATGCCTTATTCAAAGCGATGGCGAACTATCCCAAACTAATTGAGCGCCCCATCATCGTGCGCGACGGCAAAGCGGTCATCGCCCGCCCACCAGAAAAAGCATTAGACCTGCTTTAAACACCCCAATTTAATGCGCATTTGCAGGGCGCACCGCCAAATCAATCGCATAAAGCATATTCACGGCTGCTTTTGCAGCCCCCTCTGGGTGACTATTCAAATATTGACTTGCATTTAAAAAGTCACAGCCCGCCTGCACATATGCGCCGCAATTTTCATTATCAAGCGCGACATTGCTCATCACCGTAAAAGACGCACTTATTTTAGCTTTTGTGATATCTTGCAGAATGCATTTATCAGAAAAAATTGCTAAATCGATATTATCTGGAATATCATTAGTTTCCGATATATGCGCCGCGATAATCGGGTCATCCCCGATAATACTGCGTGCCTCAACGGCTTTCGCAAGATCAGTAAACACAACGCCGTCTGCCTTTGATTGCGCGGCGAGAGATAATGAATCGCGCACCAACAACACCAAACCATTATGCGATGTAAGCGCCTGCAAACCCTCTAATATCTTTAAAGATTCTTCAGCGCTACCTTCGGCGACAAACTCAATAATATGAGCGTTCTTCTCATAAGGCGCAGCATTAATTGCTAAAATAGCCAGACGCAAATCGCGCACCATATCAAGCGCTACTTTTTCGTCACCTGCGCCAAAGGCCGATTCTCTGATCGTCCAGAACAATCCCGCAGGCGGCGCGCCCTTTTTCTTATCTTTATTCCAATTTTCTTCGTTCATCTTCTATCGCTTCATCAACCTATGGCGTTTCCGCCTGTGTATTTCTTGAGGCCTTTATAAAACACACTCCGCGCGATAAATGCAAACACAAATGCAGCCCCATATAACGGGATGAGTAGACCCAAGCTACGCTCTGAGAAAATCATCACAGGCAACAAACCCATAAAACCGACGGGCAGCACCGTAAAGATAATCACCTTCGCCACAGCAGGAAAACCATGCTGAGGCATGGATGACAAAATAATAATAAATTCAAATAAAGCTTCTGAAAGCGCGCCAGAATTTGTTTTCCAAAACCCAATGCTTTGCACAATGATTATCATGGATATAAACAATAAAGATGCCGCACCAAGGCAGCCAAAATAAAACATCCAATCTACGACATTAAACTGCGCCACATAACACATAATAGCAAAGCCAGTTAGCATATCCCCCGTGCCTTGAACCCGCGCATTTGAAAATACTGCAGAGATAAGCACGCTGCCAGGGCGGCAAAGATATTTATCAAGCTCGCCGCGGTCAATAATTTGGTTCAATATATAGCCGCCGCCACATAAAAATGATGTCAGGCCAAATGCAGTGCAGACAACAGCGATCAGCACCATCATTTCACGCAAAGTCCATCCATTAAGGCTTTCTGCATATTTAAAAAACAGCACCCAGATCATCAAAAACAAAATGTTCTGTAAAAACATGAAGATTGCGGGAATATAGCTCGCGATCCCAGCAGACATCGCTTCTGCGGTATTAGCGCGCAGCACCGCTTTTATATAGGGGATTTGTTCAAATTTTATCGCCATATCACACCCCATATTTACCGATATGCGCCAAAGCGCGGCGATGTACCCATATGCTCATAACGCATAAAGCGCCCATCCAAAAAACTTCCGTCGCAATCAAAGTCGTAACACTAAAAGGCAAAACATTCAGCGCAGCGCTTCCTGGAAGGAAGAATATGGCGGCAAAAGGCGAGAATTTAAGCGCATTATAAAACGCATCAGGGTAAAGCGTGATCGGGAATAATAAGCCGCCCAGTAAAAAGCATGATTTCTGCGCAATCCAATATGCCGGCGACGCTTCCTTAATCCATAATGTTGTCATGCCGACCATATAATTCATTGATACGATGCAAAATAACGCGCCCATCACCATCACAGCGCCAAGCGCAACTTGCCCTGCATCCATCGCCCATTCATCTGTAATCAAATAGGCAGATAGCAGCGCCAAGGGGAAAAACACAGTAAGCTGGCCGAGCGCTTTACCATACCACTGCGCAAAAGCGCGGAACTGGTATGAGACAGGACGCATGAGCATTTGTTCAATCGCCCCTGATTTAATATCCATATAGGCGTCATAAAATAAATGTCCGCCGCAGAAAATAATGCATTCAGTAATCGCGATATACCACACCAAATTCGCATGGCTATATAGGCCGCCACCGAGCACATCATCAGGTACCATGCCCCAAATAATATGCCAGACCCATAATATCATCAAAAAAGATAAATATTTGCCAATAACATGGAAGCTATCTTTCAGCCGTTCCATATAACCGTTTAAGAAAAAAAGCCAACCCGATGCAAGATAACAGCCCAATATCTGCGTACTGCCCTGTTGGTCTTTATCTGCATGTTCCTGTTCATCTCGCATCATCTGATCCCTTTTGCAGATCGCTAACGTCTGCATTTTTTATTTGGGCTGATTGCACATAGAGAAGCTGTATCAATGCATCGAGCGGCATATTCTCAACTGAGAAATCTTGTACGTTATATTGCGTGAGTAATTCCGCCGTAACCCCGCGCAAAGACGCTGCGTTACGATCAATTTTAATTTGCACCTTACCGCCGCTATTTAACGCTACAGCGCAGCCAGTTGGTAATGCGGCGACATCTATAGGGGCTTCGCTATATAGCGTGAGTATTTTAAAACGGTCAAAATCTTCGCGCAAAGTTTTCAACGGCGCGTCTTGTTTAATCACGCCGTGATCAATCATAATCACGCGCTGGCAAATTTCTTCAATATCGCCGCTATCATGGCTGGTGAGCATGATGCTGGCTTTTTCTTCTTCGGCAAGAATTTTCAAATTCTGGCGCAGCGCTATTTTTGATTCTATGTCGAGGCCAATGGTCGGCTCATCCAAAAAAATAATTTTTGGACTATGTAGTAAAGATGCACCAATTTCGCAGCGCATACGCTGCCCCAATGAAAGCGAACGTGCGCTTTGCTCCATAAAGGCACTAAGATCGAGCATTTCATCTAAGCTTGCAACGCGCTTTTCAAGGGTTTCACCTTCAACGCCGTACATTGCGCCAAGCAAGCGGTAACTATCCAGCACGGATAAATTCGCCCAAAGCTGCGATCGCTGGCCAAACACCACGCCAATTTCACGCGCAAGTTTTGAACGCTCTTCCCACGGCGTATAACCCGCGACTTGCGCGCTGCCGCTTGCTGGGTGCAAAATCCCCGTCAGCATTTTTAATGTCGTTGATTTGCCCGCGCCATTAGGCCCAATAAATGCCACACTTTCGCCTGCATCTATATCAAAAGAAATATCCTTCACAGCTTCAAAAATTGATTTCTTCTTTTTTAAGAATCCAATTTTTTCAAACTGATCAAAATTCTTTGATAGACCGTTAACGCTGATAATACTCATTTTATGTACTCTTTTCTTAAGCCTAACTTTCAGCGCGGAAATAAGGACTGGTTGCTTCAAAATATTTATATGCGCCGTCACGGGTAAACTTATTCATCGCCGAAAAGCCGCCACGTCTTAGCGTATATTCAGCCGCTAAATTTGCATTGGGCGCTTTGGCAAATAACTTTACTAAACCTAAATCATCATAAGCATATTCCGCAAGGCGTTTAATTGCCTCAATACTAAAGCCTTGGCCCGCATAGCGCGTATCAACACTAACATCAATTTCACCTACTAAACCTTCAGCGCGCGCCTTCATGTCAAGCGCGATATTCCCAACAGCTTTACCATTGCCACGGTCAATGATTTCAAACGCAGCTTTTGGCTGACCGCATGATTTTTTACTTCTTAGCGCCAAACGCCTTGAAAACAATTTTAGATACTCAGACATAATTTCCTCCATTTATTAAATGGAAGAGATGATAATCAAAACAATATTTAGGGGGATGTGTGACTAATCAGCTCTTCCGGTTTTGGTGAGCTGACATTTTATTAAGTATAAATTACAGCTCTGTTCCGCGTGGCATTTGAATTTGATAATGATTGAGTGCCTTACACGCACGCATCTTATTCGCACACGCTGAAAAGCGCGGCCAAGAAATAAGTGTTGCTGTAAGTGTACGAATGTTCATTTTTCAAATTCATATAAGCTGTTATCAAAAAGGTAATTTTTTACCTCACATATTTAAGAAAAACATATTTTGCAGTGCATAATCAAGCTGTTTTTTATACCACCTGCTTATAAACCGCTCTTTTCTGCGCGCTTACAGAGTGACAAAGCTTATAGAACCATAAACTGCAAAATCGGCACAAACCATTGTAATTACAAATTTATTTTAAAGGTTTACAATATAAAAAAGCCCCACAAAAAGCGGGGCTTAAATATTATTTATAATTTTATAATAATTACTGCTTAACGCTGCCTTGCGTGCCGCGCACGATCCATACGCCATTTTCAAGGCCAATAGAATTAATGCGACCTAAACCGCGCACTGCATCGCCAACGGATACTTTCTTAATATCCGTACTGCCTTCTTGTGCAATCCACGCCTCGTTCTGCGCAATGCCTTTTAACACCCACTGTACAGGGGCTTTAGGCTTGCTCTGCGCAGGCTTAGACGCTGAACGCGCCGATGGCATTGCAGGCGCTGTGCGCGTTGCTTTTGGCTTGGTATTACTCGCAGTGCTAATACGCTTTTTCATCGCGCTGACTTCCGCAGAAAGCGCGGACACATCATCACCATCACGGCGCATTTTAGCTAAATCTTTTTCCAAACGCTCCATCCGGGTGAGAATTTCATCCATTTGATCTTCTACGCTATCAAGCTTGCCAATAACCGCTTTAACAGCCGGCGCAGGAGCCTCTGGCACTGGCGCAGCAATAGATGGCATTGGTGCAGGCGCTGCCATGACCGGCATCTCAGGCGCGCTAATTGGCGCAGCGCCATCAAAATCAGGCATCGCCATCACAGGCTCTGGTGCTGTTGCTGTTGATGTGGATGGCGTAGGCTCTGGCATTGCCATTACAGGCATATCCGGCACAGATGGCGTTGGCGCTGCTGGCACCGGCATATCTGGAACAGGTAATTCTGCAACTGGCGTTTGCTGCGCATCAAAATCAGGAACTGATGGTGTCGGCGCAGAAAAATCTGGCATAGGTGTCAGACCACCTTGCGCTGTGCCGCCCATATCCATTTTAGGAAACTCAATCGCTGCAGCGTTATTCGCATTATGCGGCGCAGAATCATCATCCATCACCATTGCTGTTGGCATTGGCGGCATTTCGCCCATATCCATCGCCGAAGAGCTGACATCAGGCATATCTGGCGCTGACATATTAGCCAAAGCTGCCTCTTGCTGTGCATTTTGGCCCGTCGCTGCCATGTTTTGAGGCTGCGTGCCCTGACCATTACCGCCTGGCATTTTGCCACCAAGTACAGTGAAGTAAACAGCGCCGCCAGCGCCGCCTAAAACAATGAGAATGAAAAGCAATTTACCGAAACCGCCTTTTTTCTTTTTCTTTGCTGGCGCGCCCTGAGCCGCAGGGTCAAGAGAATCTGCGTTATCGTCCCAATCTTCAAAATCATCTTCCCAATCATCACCCTCTGCAGAGTCAAGATCATCCATTAAACCATCGTCTAAATCGGCGTTTAGATCGTCAAAATCATCTTCAAAATTGTTTTCATCACTCATCACGACTGCACTTTCATTTCTTTTTATACTGTTATAAGAAACTATAAAAAAACAGGCCTTTAATCAAGGCCTGTTTTCAATCTGTATTACTTTCTCCGCGCAATTAACGTGGAAGTAAATTTAAGCTGCTTGGATCAAATCCTGCAGGCACAGCGCCCCCAGTATTTGTCGGCAAGCCACCACCTGTAGCAAAGGGCGTTGCGCCATTACCAAATGGTGATGTACTACCACCCATCGCGCCCGGAGCCCCCATACGGGCACTTTCATAAACAGGATCAACAAACAAAATCCCAATGGGCGTGCCTGCAGCAACGCGCACCATAATTTCGGTATTTTCCCCTTCTTCAAGTAAAATATCCGTAACAATCTCAGAAGCCTCACTAACACCTTTCAGCATTTCTTGGTTAAGGTCGAGGTCTTCTTGTGTTTCAGAAATCGTTTCACCTGTCGTACTACTAATAACACTTGTCGATCCGCCTTCAGTAACCGCCTCCGCAACACCTTCGATGAACTTAGACGCAGCGGGCAGTAAAATACGTTTGAAATAGCGGTGATCAACTTCAGTTGCTAGGCCAGGAAGAGACGTAGCAGGGTCAACGGCAACGCCGCTTACTGGATATGTTTTTCCATCTTTAACAATTTTATCAAAAGACAAAACGAGCTTCTCATCTTCACGGCTAAAATTACCAAGAATTTTAGAGCCTTCGAAATGCCCCGTTAAAACGCGCGCCATAACAACGCTTGGTACATCTGAATTTGCTTCGATAAGCAGCTGACCATATAAAATGTCACCAGGTACGATAAGCGGCTCTTCTTCTTCGCCCATCACCATTTGTTCATTGCTCATGCCATTCGCGCCCAAACCAAAGCCTGATTGATTTGCGCTCATGCCTGCTTGCTGCCTACTCGCCATGCTCTCAAAATAAGACTGTTCATTGGTTACGGAAACACGCTCCATAGGCTTATATTCGTGGCGCTTTGCAACGATAGCCATTTGGTCCATCATCGCTTTTGACAATTTACCAAGAGCCTGCTTGCGCGCGTCCTGAGTCGTATCCGCTTGGCGCGGCATTGTTGCCATCGCACGCTGATTTTGAATTTCCATTAAACGGCGACGCTTATTTTCTTCATCTTGGCGGCGCATTCTTTTTTCTTGCAGGTCTTTCCACTGCGCCATGGGATCTTCGTTTTCATCCACTTCACGCGCAACGGGCGCAATTGTCGTCTTAATCGGGTCAACAGGTACAGGCACAAAGCTGTCTTGTTCTTCAACAGCTTCTTCAAAGTCTTGCTGATTTCTTGTTTCAAGTGCTTCTCTATAAATATCTGTGCTTTCTTCACCAACAGCGCCGCGAACGCCAGAAGATTGCCCTGTAGAAATTGCAGAGCTTTCAATCTTGACATCATCACTGCCGAATATGTTCACACTGATAATAATAATGATTAAGCCAACGATAATGACCCCGAATTTAAATATCGGGTTTTTGCGCCAAAGTTCTTTTATACTTTGTCCACCTTGAAAATCAGCATCCGCATCGAACTCATCAACACCGTCAAACTCATCATCAAATTGATCTTCATTACTCATGAACTTAATCCTGTAAAACTATATTAAACTTAAACAATCTATTGTGAATCATCTTCTGTAAGGCTCGCACGCACCATTTTGCCACCATCAGAAAGCAAAAGGATCGGCGCAGAATTTAACTCATACACATTCATACCATCACCAGATTTTACAGAGCTGTTCCAACCAGGAGACAGCAACGTAAGCGGCGTGCGCACATAAACCATGCCATCAACTTTATACGCCTTAGTACGTCTATCTGCGCCTGTGACAACCAATTTTTCAGCAGATTCAGGAGGCAAACCATCCAGAACGCTCGCTAAAGTTGCACTGCCAGCCGTAATGCTCAGTGATGAATTAATTAATGGGGCATTGGCCTTTGGGCCATATTCAGGAATACGCAAATCAAGGCGATAATAGACCCGGTCGCGGCGTGTGTTCAGACCGATAACCACAGGTGTTTGAAGACCGACCAAGCGGATCGACATATTGCCCTTTGCGAAATGTGTCGTTGGCGTAATTCTGAAAATATTCTCACCAGCCGAAGGCTTAATAATATCAAATTCACCCGCCCAAGTCATATCCAAAACGGGCCAAGGCTGTCCGGTAACATCAACAATAGAAACGGTTGTAACCGTGCCCATTGCAACATCAATCACATCAGGAATTTGACCTGGATCTAAAGATAATGTTTTTAAGCCAACTTCTGGTGTTGGCGCGTTGTACATGATGGTATCAATTGCTTGACGATTCTCATCATATATTTCCATGAAACGGCGTATTTCTGAAGGCTTAAGCGGGAACATGCTGTCCGTCGCAATGCCATATGCATCATCGTAAAATTGTTGTTTTTCTTTTTCCGCGCGCAACTTTAACTGCTCTTCACGCGAAAGGCCGCCGACTTCTTCGGCCGTTAAGCCCGGCAATGGTGGTGGCTGATTGCCCCCTTGCTGCGGTAGTGACATCCCAGGAAGCGCTGGCGCGCGCGCAGTGCCCGCCTCAACAAAGGGCGCTCTTTTATTCGCAGAATCACCCTCTTGTCCCTGCCCGCTATCAGCCTTTGGCTGCGGCAGGCTATTTAACAAGCTCTCAAAACTCCCCATAGAAGACGCGGGAGAATCATTTGCACTGGGCGCAGATACCGTTGGCGGCGGCGGTAGGTCTTGGGCGTCCGCAACACCTGAAGAAAATGTGAGACCTGAAGAAAATGCGATTAACGCTGACGCAGCCGTATAAACAGATACATATTTCACTTTTCTAAAACTATTGAGAAATACCATTGAAACTTTACCTTAATAACACTTGAAAACAAGGAAACATAAAAAATTTACGCATTGTGGGCAATGCATTTGCCCATAAAGCCTAGTTCTTAGCTGCGCCCCTGTCATTAACAAAAAACATTTTATCCCACATTGCCCACATTGTTCATTAGATGTGCGCACGCATTAAATAATAAAAAGACTTAACCATAAAAAGAAATCCATTGCTCAATACCCACACCATTCGGGCTTTCAAGTTTTGGTACACGCACAACAGTAAGCGTCACGCGCAGAGAATCTGTCTTACGCTGAGAGCCTGATTGATACGTCACAATCAGCGGTATCTCGATCCGCCAGGAATAGCGGCCATTATCAAGCCCTTCCCACAAAAGCACCGGCGCGGCGCGCGGCGCAGCCGTCACAACTTGTCTGTTATTTTGCACCATCTCCAAAATACTCGAACGCTCAAGAGCGGTTGTAAAACTCTCCCAGCCCGTACGCGTGAAATTACGTGAAGATTCTTGTAAGCGGCGGCGATAATCATGAAAACCAAAGGTCAAGACTTCCGTTGCTGCCTGTGCCACCCAAGACATCAAAGCTGGGTTAGATAGGTTCGGCTGTGAGAGCGACACCATTGGCACTAAACGGCCATCTACTGTCGTTGCAAAATATCTATCTTGTGGCTGGTGAACATTAATAACGAAAAACATTGCACCAATCAGCATGATCATGCTGACAACAAGAAACAAAACCGTTTTTTGCAGCGTACGATAACCATCGCGGTAATATTCATTACGGATTACAACAGCGCCGACCCCCTTTTCAAAAGGACGAACATCATCACTTCCCGCTGTGTCTTGCGCATTTTGCGCGCCATCACCAGCAGGTTTGGATTTTTTCTTCCCTGTACGTTTTACAGTCTTTTTAGAAGGGTCAATAGCTTGTTGCTGTGGGTCTGACATCGTGAGTACCTAAAGATTTCAACGCGATAAACTGGTGTTTCGCAAAAGTTTTGAACATAAAAGAACGGCACAAAAGGACTGCGCCAATTACAACCATACACAGTTATGATACGATAGCCTTATTGTCTACGCAAGCACATAAATAAAACCGCCCCATTCAGTGCCCTTAAAAAATTTCAAAATCTTTCGTGCAAAAAAATCTACGCTATGATAAAATTTATAGTCATATGGATATGTTCTGCTTGTTTGCAAGCGCCGCGAACGACATTCGTGTGATGGCCTAAAGGCGGGCTTATATTTTAATACGGGCTAAACTATCGTGGTTTTTTGGTAATCTAGGGGCACAATGCACAAAAAACAAAACGTCATAACGCGCAGCGCATCAACAAAGGTGAAGCATCTATTTGTTTTTACCATTACGTTTCTGTGCCTAAACTTTGCCCTCACTAAAGTCGCCAACGCTTGTTGTAACTGCTGTCTTTGGAATACACATATTCAAGAAAGCGTACAAACTTACACCGATACAGTATCGGTTGCCGCTGATGGTTTTGAGGCTCTGGTCGATTTTCTTTATGCTGATGGGGACGACACCTTTTGGAATAAGCAAATTTTGCCACAGCTACGCATAATGACTATGGAACTGACAACAGCGACCCTTGCCTTTAATGCCGTTATAGGCGCATTTTTTGACGCGCAAAGCTTGCAAGACTCAATCATGCGCATGCAAACGCTTTCCGCGGAAACTGCGCGCAACCAAATACCTTCGGTTTCTATGTGTCAATATGCCACATTATCAAAATCACTCACAGCCTCTGAAGTTGCGCAAAAAGAAACGACCCGCGCCATATCTGTGCTAAGTCTAAAGCGCAACACGCTTAACAATAAATTGCAAAGCTCCAAAAGCCCGAATGAAGATGTAAAATCACGCATCAGTCAATTTAAGTCAAAATATTGTATCGGCATTAGCGATTCAGCTGAATTTTCAGGGTTGCTCGGCACTTTATGTACAGCGCCCGCGCCGCCTGCTGATCCAAATACTATACCGCCATTAGGATCAAGAAAGAGAAACAAAGACATAAATTTTGTGCAGACCCTCGGCTTGCCGAAGACAATCTCTGCTGCTCTTTACCCGAATACTTATGGCCCCACCGAAAGCGTTTCGCAATTTGAAGACATCATTGCGCTGAGTAAGAATCTTTATGGCAGCGTGAATATGAGCGCCGCCACCAAAGAAGAATTAACACCAAAAACAGGCAACGCATCGCAATATAACATCATAAAGCGCCGCGCCCTGCAAGCCAAACGCAATGTCGCACAGCATAGCTTTGCAAATTATGTCGGCCTCAAGGCCGCAACAGACCGCGCCGATGGCAGCGAGCTGAGCGTTAAGCCACAAATTGAAGGTCTTCTCAGCCTAATGGGCGTTGATAACAGCGCAGGCAATAAATACACCGATTATTTTGCCAAAGCAGGCAATGAGCTTACAGAATCAAGCCCTAGCTATTGGACACAAATGGAGGTTCTGACAAAGACGCTCTATCAAGACCCGCGTTTTTACGCCAGCCTCTATGACAATCCAGCAAACGTAAAAAGACAGCAAGCCGCAATGAAAGCTATTGAGTTAATGCAAGAACGCGACATACACGAAACATCGCTGCGCACAGAAACCCTACTCTCATTATGGCTCGATTCAGAGCTAGAAAACTACGGAAAAGATATCGTTCAAGACTGGACCAATATGAAAGCCGCGAAAGAATGATGCCATTTGATAAAAAAGCCCCTGAACAAAAGATGGCAACACAACACGAAAAGCCGCGCCCCGCTAAGCGCAGTCTACGCAGAATGCTGCGCCTGTGTTTCTTTATGCTGGCGCTATTTTGCGTTACGCTTACCCCCACAAAACAAGCACAAGCGCGCTGCTGTTACTGCTGCATAGAACCCGCGCAGCAGGCCATGCACGCCGCCCTTATTGGCCTTGTTATAGCAGCGCAAAATGCAGAATTTAAAACATTGCGCGACACGTTATTATCACAAACATGGTGGCATGCCGGCGTTGCGCCCCTCGCAAAAAGAGCAACACGAGAGCTTGTTACAAATGGTTGGTCGCTCGTCGCCTCGTTTGGCGCGATGCTTGATGGCAAGCTAATTAATGATAGAATCCTTGATATGCAGGTGCTCTCTGCAAAGTCAGCCCAGCGGCATATGCCCTCCAAAGCCATGTGTAAATTTGCATCACTAAGTAAATCAATGGCACAGGCCGATCAACGCGCAAAAATGGTGCATGATGTTTTAGGCGAATTTTCACTGCGCCGCGTATTAGGACAGGCAGAAACCATTGGCGCAACCGAAACCAAAGATATCGCAGGCCGCCTAAGAGCGACCTTAGAAAACCATTGTGGGCCAAATGAATTTGGCGGCGAAGTGACAGCGATCTGCCCTATTGGCCCAGGTAGCCCAACGACAACACCCTATACAGCCAAAGATATTAACTTTACAAATGCCATAGATGTCCCTGACACTATTAATATTGGCCTTGATTCAGCGATTATCGGTATAAATACAGAAGACGAAACCGCCAATGTCATGGCGATGAAAACAATGCTCTATAACCACCAAGCCGCGCCACGCATTGGTAAAAAAGACTTACAAAACAACTATAGTGGGCAACAAAGCCGCTACTTAGATTGGCGCGGCACCGTTGCCAAAAGAACCGTTGCTGAAAACAGCTTTGATGCCATTATTGGCATGAAGGCCGCCAGCGGCGTTGCCGTCAAAGAAGAGTATAAATTACAATTAGAGAGCCTTGGCATGTCCGCCGCCGAAAGTGAAGCCATCGCTAAAACTGCGCCAAGTTACTGGGCGCAAATGGAACATTTAACGAAGAAGCTTTACCAAAACACAAATTTCTTTGTCAATCTCTATGACGGGCCAGATAACGTGCTGAGACAAAGCGCTTCAATGGATGCGATCGCCTTAATGCAAATGCGTGATTACTATAATTCATTAATACGCTCAGAAATGGCACTATCTATCTTACTCGACACTGAAGTCGGCAAAGAGATCGGCGCTTTAAACAACGCATTAAATCAGTGGGGGCATTAGGACATGATCGGCAAGAACATTAGACGCCTCATGGCAATATTACTGATTATCGCCGCATTGCAAGCACCGCTATCTCGTGATGCGAAGGCTTATTGCTGCCTATGTACAGAATGTATTTCAATCGGCGCGATGCTCGGAGCAGCAGGATCAGGCCTTGTTGCCGATATCACAGCAAAAGTCAGCACATTTTTTGCATCCAATATTATTGGCACGCTAACAAACGGGCTTTTCAAAGGCGCATTACAGAGCATGACCATGGAGCTTGTCACAGCGGGGCAATCATTAGTACCTCCCATAGGGGCGATGCTTGACGGCCAAGCGCATATAAACGCAATAAAAGAAATGCAAACCTTACAGGCACACACTGCGCGCGATCAAATGCCCTCCGTTGCAATGTGCCAATTCGCATCTTTATCAAAATCTATCGCCTCAGCCGATCAACAACGCAACCTAACGCAAGAGATTTTAAGTAAGCGTTCCCTTGATCGTCAGCTCGGCCTGCCCGGCCTGGTAGGCGCGGGAGGTTCGACCGCTCAGCAAAGCAACTTAGCCTCGCGCTTCGCGCAATATTTAACAGCATATTGTGACCCCAATGACGAAAACGGCATCCTTGGCGAAGCCCTTGGCAATAAATGCGCAGGCCCCGATAACCGTATCAATCGCGACATTGATTTTACAGGGCTTCTCCAAGGTGATTTAACCCTCAATCTTGACTTCACTGTCCCTGTAGATACAGAGGATGAAACAGACATATTCAATATGGAAGCAAATTTATATTCAAGTGATGTCGTCCTACGCCCGAAAGACAACGTCCTCAAAAACCCTGACAACCGAGACAATTACTTAGCGCTACGCTCGCTTCTTGCAAAAAAATCTGTCGCCGAGAATAGTTTCCACGCACTGGTCGCATTAAAAACAGAAAATCAGTTTAGCAATACTTCTTATTTTGAAGATATGCATCGACTAACAAAAGGCTCGTATCAAGACCCCGCCTTTTACGTCACACTTTATGATAACCCTGCCAATGTTTTACGACAAAATGCCGCTATGCAGGGCATCGGCCTCATGCAACAGCGTGATATTTTTGAAAGCCAAATCCGCTCGGAAATGCTGCTTTCTGTCCTGCTAGAAACAAAGTTAGAGCAAAGCTCTAAAGACACAATTGGGGGCGTTAAATAAATGAATAAAACACGCACCAACATACAAACAGCGCAGGAAAAATGCACCAAAATATGCAAGGTGTTCTTGTGTATTATGGTGCTGCTTTGTGCATCATCGCTTGCGAGTAAAGCTTACGCCTATTGCTGCCCATGTGTTGATTGTATGACGGTATCTGACATGCATTCGGATACGAATGATGCGCTCGAAGATAATTTAAATGACGAATTTGAAGAGACTATGGAGTGGTTCCCAAAGTTCTGGGGCGAAAACATTTTTCCGGCTTTAAAGCTTATGACGATGGAGGCCACAACATCAGCCTTTCCACTGCAGCCAATAATCGGCGCATTTCTCGACGGCGTACAATTAAACAAAGCGATATTAGAAATTCAGACCATGCAGGCCCGCATTACGCGTGACCAAATGCCCGCCGTATCAATGTGCCGCTACGCGTCGTTAACAAAGGGTCTCGCGGCGAGCCAATCCAAAGCGCGCTTTAATGCATCATATTTGTCCAAGAGGTCACTTGAACGTCAGCTTGGCGGCAATATTACAGATGAAGACCAAGAATATCTTGATAATATTTCCGACCATTACACCCGTTATGATCAGTTCTTGAGCAATTATTGTGATCCGCAAGACTTCCAAAACGGCCTCGGCGTTGTCAATGGCTGTGCAGGGGTAAGAAAAAACAGAGACATTAACTATAATCAGCTTATTGACAGTCCGCTGACACTGAATGTCGATTATACAGATTCCCTTGTCACCGAGGATGAGGTTGATATTCTCGCGATGGCATCAAATTTATTTTCTGATGAATTAATCAATCGCGATTTTAGACAGTTCACAGACGAACAGCGCGCCAACCAGTTTGTCCAATACAGAGCTTTGCTAGCAAAGCGAAATGTCGCGGAATACAGCTTTAACTCTATTATTGGCATGAAAACAGCCGGTAGCGGCGCATCCAATGTACAAATGGATGGCCTTATGCGAGAGCTGATGCCAAGTGGCGCGCAAGCTGACGCAGAAAGGCAGGCGCTACTCTTCCCAAAAATTGCCGCCGCAGGTGCAAACCCGAACCCAAGTTATTACGCACAAATGGAATTGCTAACGCAGAAACTATTCCAAGATGTAAGTTTCTATACCAATTTATACGACAACCCCGCCAATGTTGAGCGCCAATATGCAGCCATGCAGGCCCTAGGGCTTATGCAGCGTCGCGATGCTTATGAAAGCATGGTGCGCAGTGAATTGCTGGCGTCCCTCTTGGTAGAAATGGACGTTGCAGAGAAACAAAAGGAATTACAGTAAGGTAAAATGATAAAGCTTTTTGTACATAAAGCGCCTGCAAAAAAAGGTGCAGCGACATTATCCAAGACATATGGCTTATGCCTATATACGCTAATGGCTTTATCTGTCATTATTTTATCATCCACGCCAGTATTTGCCGCTTTATTGAGCACAGCCCAAGTCCAAATAACAGGGTTAGAGCCAAACAGCATAGCCACAATCAGCATTGAAAATAGCGGACAAACACAACAAGCGACAGTAACCAAAAAAGGCGCCGTACAAATTGTAGGCCAATTCCCTGAAAATGAGCGCGCAGGCATTTCTAGCGGTATTAATTATACGTTGAATTATGAAGTGCCTTATCGCGATCAAGACGGCCGCCGGCGCACCCTGAATAACATCATCACATTTTCATTTTCCGCGCTGACCAATGATGTCATTATTTTGGGTAACGCGAGCGACACAGCGCTTATTGAATATGCATCAGGCTCCGCAAACATGAAGAACACCACCGCATCTGCGTCAGGAATCTTTAAAAACGTTTTTATGCAAAACCTTAATTTTAGAAAAGACAGTCAAGGCACTGCTTTTGTCATTATTACCAATACCGAGCCTGAAACCGGCGCCCCGCTTGACCCTGTTTATATTGAGGCTAGCTTTTCAATTGCAAAACCTGCAAAACATCGGATGACAAAAGAAAGTATCAAAAACGTATTTTCAAGCCTCAGTAACGGCACATTCAAGATGAACGACAGCAAGATCGAGGGTGCATGGGGTGTCGGCATGAAAGCCATGGCCATGGAACTTAGCACGAATGTCATGTCTCTCGCGGGTCCTATTGGCGCTTTTTTTGACGGATATATGCTCAACACTGCAATTGGTAGAATGCAGGTCTTGCGCGCAGAAACAACACAGCGTCATATGCCTTCAGTTAATATGTGCGTATTCCCAAGCCTCAGTAAATCTATTGCACGCGGCGCATTTAGTGCCCGCGCCACAGCGCAAATTTTAGCAAAACAAATGCAAGATTATGATTTACAGCATGTCGATTCTGCAGGCGCGATGATTAGCAATAATCAAGATCGAGACTACATCAATAAATTCCGTGATTATTACTGTCATACGCAACAAAATGGCGAAGATGGCTTGGAAGCATTTTGTAAAACAACCGCAACGACAAGCCGTACAAATTACGATGTGAACTTCCCTGCTTTTTTCTCAGAGCTGCGTGATAACCCTATTAACTTAACAGGTTCTCCTGGAACATTATCCTTCGGTGAGATGGATTTGTTCCAACTGACAAAAAACCTTTATGGGTCGAATATTAAAACAATGCCTGAGAATGTTTTCTCAAGTTCTGATGGCTCACGTCCCATTACTGAAATCCGGTCTCTACAGGCTATTCGTAATGTGGCAAAAAACAGCTTTGCGAATCTTGTTGGCGGCAACGCCCGCATGACGGGTATTGGCGGCGCTGATGCCCCATCTTACGAATCAATGATGGAAAACTTGACCAAGAAAACCTATCAAGACCCAGCTTTCTACATTAATTTATACGATAACCCTGAAAACGTTCAACGCCAAAAAGCCGCAATCAAAGCCGTCCAGCTTATGCAAGGCTGGGATATCGTTAAAGCATTACACAGACGCGAAATGCTGCTTTCTATGCTATTAGAGCTTAAACTGCGCAAAGAACAAAAAAGGCTAGAAGTCAGCACGCAGTAAACTGACATAAGGTGATTTAAAAAATCATTCGCAGTCAAAATTACACCTTATGGGCTTGAGGGGCGAGTGCCAGCCTCCATATAAAATGCATCTTGATGATCGCCGTTTATTTGACTGCTTACAATTTGCCCTAAAACGCTACGCTTGCTTTTTACAGACGTTTCTATCGTATGCACCGCGCTTACAAACGGTACGCGCACGCCGTGATAATCCATATTCTCACCCAACCAATCTAAAGCAATGCCATATCCACGATCAAGTTTACGTACCAAACTTGGGCGCATTGCGCCAAGCCAATGCGTCGCGTGAATATCATGGCTCATAGCTAAGGAAGCAGCCAATACAGACGGCAGCACCAAAGAAGCTTCTTGCCCCGTCAAATTCGCCGCATCCATCCGCGCATAAGAAACACATAGCCGCGATATTTCTACATATTGGCATGCCGGCATGCGGTCAATGGGAAGTTCCTGTGCGCAGCTCCTCAGCAAAGGCACTGAGATATCAGTATTGCTATAAGGGATAAGGCGCACCGTACCAACATAAGTTTGGCTGGGCACATGCTGCACAAGCGCCATTGTCGAAAAATCATCATAGGCATCGCGCTCAATACCGCAGGCCATGCCTTGTTCATATTGATGTTCTTGACAATACGCATTATACCTAACTTTATAAGCTTCTTCTTCTAAAGCTGGCGCCTTGACAACGACATTCTGCGCCGTTAAATGATACGCTTTGACCAATGAAAAATTACTTTGAAAAAGCTCAAAACCGCTTAAAGCCGGCTGGTTTTCTGAAAAACGATCAGATAAACTTAATTTCCCTGTATTTATTCCAGTACCCATAATGCCCCCCAGCAATTATTATGTTTAGTTATTATATAACCGCACACTACACCTCACATTTAGTTATGTCAACATGCTGCCTTGTGAAAAATACGTATTTACATAAGCTTATATAAAGGCGTATCATTTATAGCACGAGGGGTGCGGCCTTACGCGGAACGCATTTCATCAAGCTCGAGCCAACGCATTTCCGCGCGTTCTAAGCGACGTTTAGCTGTATCCAGTTCCTGCGTTGTCTTCATAAATCCCTCGGGGTCATCATTGTAGAATGACACATTGGCGAGTTTTTTATTATATGCGGCAATCTCAGCTTCAAAAGCCGCAATCTCGGCAGGCAAATTATCTAATTCATATTGTAGTTTATAGGATAATTTCTTTTGCGGCTTCGTGGCCTGCGGCGCAATATCACTGCTTTGATCTGCGGCTTCATCCTTTTTGGGTTTTGGGCCCTCATCACGCTCTTTTTTAAGTTTCTTTGCGGCTTTTTGTTCGGCGGCCTTACGCGCCTCGACATAATCAGAATAGCCGCCAATATAGCCCTCGACTTTGCCGTCACCTTCAAATGCGAGCGTCTTGGTCACCACTTGATCCAAAAAATCACGATCATGCGAGACAACAAATAATGTGCCGGTATAATTGACCAAGATTTCCTCAAGCATATCGAGCGTATCCATATCCAGATCATTGGTCGGCTCATCAAGGATTAAAAATTCACCAGGGTCGGCCAAAACCTTCGCCAGCATCAAACGGTTTTTCTGACCGCCTGATAAATGCATCACCTTGTCATCGACCCGCGCAGGGTCAAACAAAAAGTCTTTTAAATAACCGCATACATGACGGTGCTTGCCCATCACATATAAATAATCGCCGCCATTCGTACATAAGGTCTGTTTAAGTGTATCCTCCAAATTAAGTGCAGAACGCTTTTGGTCAAAATACGAAACATTGACATTTTTCTGGCGTTTAACCCGCCCTTGGTCGGGGGTGAGTTCACCAATCAACAATTTTAAGAACGTTGATTTACCAGAGCCGTTTTTACCTAAAATGCCAATACGGTCACCGCGCGTGATACGCAGATTAAAGCCTTCCAAGATCGTTTTCTCTTCAAACTT
>MDTB01034326.1_pt1 | contig 45349 bp, 47 predicted proteins | sample 811161 | NCBI WGS metagenome assembly MDTB01 (sample SAMN05326650, study PRJNA326480) | marine metagenome | isolation source: seawater | place: Mediterranean Sea | collected 2009 | reverse complement strand
TGTGATGTTCACACATGGAGTACAACTCGACGTCCCGAACAACGACCATTTCATCGTTCTCAGACTCAAATACGGCTCTGTTCACGACAGTTTCGAGATCCTGCCGATAACCTGAGGTCAGAAATTCAAGCGCTTTTGCGGCGCGCTTTGGAGTATCCAGAAGCCCTTCCCGCTCAGGATCTTCACCAATGGCTACGATCGCGTTACGGTAGGATTCAGTCAGTGAATCAATCATTGGGTCTCCACTTTTTTATTTAGGCCGTCAGCATTTCAAGGAATAACCGGGTACCATTCCAAGCTCACGGACGAAATGATGCCCTAATACCTATGGTCCCTTTGGAAGAAAACAATAAATCTAAAATAATTTGCGGGAAATTGCTCGTCGCGACTACTGCAATGGTAGCCACAACCTGGATCGCGGCACATTTTTTAGACCTCTCAGGCGTGGTCGCTGCACTTGCTTCCCTCCCAGCGCAGACCGCGGTTGTGGTTTTCTCGCTAGGAGCCACCAGTTGGGTCTTACGCGGGCTGCGTACGTGGATGTTATTCGAACAACTGTCGTTGAAGGAAGCACTCGGTATGAGCTTTGTACATAACACCGCGAATAACCTCGCACCGATGCGGCTCGGCGAGCTAGCGCTTCCAATACTCGCGCGCTGGCTCGGGAATGTTGAATTTTCAGTCGGGCTGACCAGTCTTCTCTGGGTGCGATTCTTAGATCTGATTAGTCTGGTTGGAATCAGTATTTGCATCATTTTTCTGCCAACCACCGGGGCTATCATGCTCGCATTACTCGCCGCCTTCGTGTTTCTCGTACCGCTGCTGATCGCTATCGTCATTCCTAGAACACAGCAGATCCGATTGCCCCAGATTCTTGAACAGGCTCGTGATCAGTTAATATATGAGGCACAAGCGGGAACCCGCCTGCACCGCTTATGGCGACTGACGATTCTCGCCTGGCTATCAAAAATTTTGGGGATGTGTGTACTGCTCGCTACTCTTTCGGGTATCCCTGTGGCCGATGTGATCACAACCATTTTGGGCGCAGAATTATCGTCCATCCTACCTATCCATGGGCTCGCTGGAGCAGGTAGCTATGAGGCGGGCGGTGTAATCGGCTCGGCTCTCACGGGAGTTCCACCAATCATTGCTCTAGAAATGACAATTCAGCTACATATTTACGTACTGAGTCTGACCGCCGTCTTCGGTATACTCGGGTGCTCATTGCTTTTGAAACGGACTTTAAATGGCTAACACCTTGCCCCGTCTGTCAGTTGTCATTCCCCTATACAAGGAAGAAGACAACGTCGAACATCTGGTCACTGAATTGCACACCGTGCTTGAGACCTATCCAGGCGAGTTCGAATTAGTCTTAGTCGACGATGGCAGCACAGATCGCACTCGCGAAAGGCTACTTGATGCGCGGACCCATCGTGGAGAGCACATCATGGTGATCTCACACCGACGCAATCTTGGTCAGACGCAGGCTATGCAAACTGGTCTTCAAGCCGCCCGTGGAGACGTCATCGCGTTTATGGATGGCGATCTGCAAAACGATCCGGCCGATATCCCAGCAATGGTCGAAAAACTCGAAACAGATCACCTAGATCTCTTGTGTGGTTGGAGAAAAAATCGTCAGGACACCCTCGACCGTACACTTCCATCGCGTGTTGCTAATTGGCTCATTGGACGTGTTTCTGGCGTTGCCCTACACGACTATGGATGCAGCCTAAAGGTTGGGCGACGGGATGTACTGGAGGGACTCGACCTCCGCGGTGAGATGCATCGATTCATTCCGCTTTGGGTTGCCAACCTGACCCATCCTAGCCGTATCGCGGAAATCCCGGTGAATCACCGCGCAAGGGTTGCCGGGACCTCCAAATATGGTATCTCTAGAACACCCCGCGTCATTCTTGATTTATTAGCTGCATGGTTCTTCCTGCGATTCAAAGAGCGACCGGGACACTTCTTTGGTGTTGCTGGTTTGATCACCGGCGGACTCGGAGGGATAGCTCTTGCCTATCTTGCGGTCATAAAACTTTTTGGGGTGGATATTGGAAATCGTCCGTTACTTATTACGGGCGTGTTACTCGCGTTGGTTGGGCTCCAATTGATCACCACCGGGTTAGTCGCAGAAATGCTCACCCGCTTGAGAAGTCGCTCACAGCCGCCGCTGACCAAGCATACTAATGACGTGAGTTGGACTAAAGGATCTAATGATCGCTCTGGATAAGCTCGACTGGCGATTATTCCTCTGCCTTTTAGCCCTAGGACTCGTAGGAACCTGGGTCCCACTCTTCGATCTTGATGAGGGCGCGTTCCTTGAGGCTACCCGTGAGCTGTTAAGTGGTGGTCATTGGGCCGCGACAACCCTAGACGGCGAACCGCGATACGATAAGCCAATCCTTTCATACTGGCTCCAGGCGCTCTCTCTCAAGGCCTTTGGTTGGCTAAGTCCCGTTATCCCTGTTGAAATGATTGGTCGGCTCCCGTCAGTAACGGCCGGAGCACTGTGGGCTGTAGTCCTTGGTCGGTTCAGCGCGGAAATTTCTAAGAAGCCGGTACTCGGTGTTTTTGTCGCCTTCGCTCTAGCAACCACCCTCGGTACTTTAGTCATCGCACGAGCGGCAACCGCAGATGCAATTTTAAATCTGTGGCTCGCACTTCTTTTCACAGACATTGCTCGTTATATCCAGAAACCACGTGACTCGATCAGGCTGCGAGTCTTCTTGTGGCTAGGTCTTGGGATCCTGACAAAGGGCCCTGTGGCTGTCTTAATCCCAGCCGGTGCATTTTTCTTGTGGGTTTTGGTATCCAACCAGTGGCACGTTCTTTGGCAAGCGCTCGCATCGTGGCGTGCGTGGGTATTGCTTGCTGCCTTACTGACACCATGGCTACTGGGGGTCTATGATGCGCAAGGCATTGCTTTTTTCGAAAATTTTATTGTGCACCATAACATTGAACGCTTTTCTGGAAACTTACACGGACACGGCGGGTACCCGCTGTATTATGTATTTGTGATGCCCCTGGTCCTTCTGCCGTATAGCGGTCTCGTTTTGGCGATTCTGTGGAGAATTCGTGAGTTTTGGACATGCCCGGTTAACCGGTTCGGCCTCATTTGGATCGGATTCGTGGTGTTTTTAGTCTCATTCTCTGGAACACAGCTACCGCATTATATTCTGTACTCGACGGCTCCACTCTTTGTCCTGTATGCCCGGATTCTTCCATCATTATCTTCGCGGGTTTGGGCCCTACCTGGACTATTTATCCCCGCGCTAATTCTCGGGCTTAGCCTGCTCGATCAATGGATCCCAGAACCGAATCATCTTAGAGACCAGGAACAACTACTTCTGCTGGTCCAACTGATTAATCATTGGTGGTTACCTCTCACATTTTCGGCGGTCAGCCTTAGCCTCTTATCTATAGTTGCTCTGCTTATCCCGTGGTGGAGCTTAAGCCAACGACTGGTTGCCCTGGGTGGCGTTCAATTCGCGTGTATCGCTCTAATTGTGTTACCTATCCTCTCGGAGGCGAGACAGCGGCCGATAAAAGAGGCTGCACTAATTGCCAAAGAGGCCCAGGCCGACGTTGTATCCCAAGGGGTGCGGATGCCTAGCTTTTCATTTTACCGGGGGGCTATCACACTTGAAAAAACACCAATTCAAGGTCAATGGGTTCTCATTTCGGTTAGCCGGATTCACGAACTTAAAGCGCTACAGATTCCGTTTGAGGTTAAGGCAGCCGGGGCAGGCTGGCGGCTCATCGCCCTGCCCGAACCCGAGGTAATTTAGTCCTCCTGTTTCAACTTGAGGCTCGCAGAGTTAATACAATAACGGAGTCCTGTCGGTGGTGGGCCATCGCTGAAAACATGACCTAAGTGAGCGTCGCATATATGACAGGTCACTTCTGTACGCGGCATAAAGAAAATGGAACGATCATCATGTTCACCAATCACGTCTGTATTGATTGGCCGGAAAAAGCTTGGCCAACCCGACCCCGAATCGAACTTATGCTCCGAGTCAAATAAAGGGGTATCGCAACAAACACAATGATACACACCAGGTGTTTTGAGGTCGTGATACTCGTTATCGAAGGGTGTTTCTGTGCCTTTTAGACGCGTCACCCGATACGACTCATTAGATAACTGAGATTTCCACTCTGCGTCCGATTTTTTTACCTTTTTTCGTGCATTCACAACTTGAAGTCCCAATGAAAACCAATATTCTCTACTAAACTGAAACTGCGCTAAGAGAGGCCTATATGTTACGGATAGCGTTATTCCTTCTGACTAACCTCGCCATTGTGATTGTAGCGAGCATCACCCTCAGCCTTCTGGGCTTTGAAGGATATCTGGCAGCGAATGGTGTGGATTTAAACCTCTCAAGCCTTTTAGTGTTCTGTTTTGTTTTTGGTATGGCCGGTAGCGTAGTCAGCCTTCTCCTGTCGAAGAAAATGGCAAAGATGGGCACGGGTACACAAATTATTGAACAGCCAAGGAACGCAGACGAGAAGTGGCTGATTGAAACGGTCACCGAACTCGCCAGAGATGCAGGGATTGGGATGCCCGAGGTTGGAATTTTCCAGAGTCAAGCCAGTAACGCGTTCGCCACAGGATGGAATCGGAATAACGCGTTGGTGGCTGTTAGCACAGGGCTGTTGAGTCGTTTCAGTCGTGATGAGGCGCGGGCTGTAATGGCCCATGAAATTGGCCACGTCGCGAACGGGGACATGATCACTCTCGCCCTGATCCAGGGCGTTGTGAATACCTTTGTTATGTTCTTCTCTCGAGTTATCGGACATACCATTGATCGCGTTGTCTTCAAGACCGAGCGTGGTCATGGTCTTGCCTTCTATATCACAACCTTTGTGGCTGAAATTATTCTGGGCGTACTGGCGTCGATGATTGTATTCTGGTTTTCACGTCAGAGAGAATTTAGAGCAGATGCAGCCGGTGCGCAGTTAGCCGGAGCCCCAGCAATGATTGGCGCGCTAGAGAGATTACGTGCTGAGCAAGGGGCTCCATCAGAGCTGCCAGATTCCATGGTGGCTTTTGGAATCCGCACCGGGGGTAACAGCATGATGCGCTTGTTCACGACACACCCTCCTCTAGAAGAGCGCATCAATGCGCTTAAAGCTGCCCGCTATTGAGTTAGCAAGTGAGCGCGGAGAGACCGCGCTCACAGTCTTGGATCAGATCATCAACAGACTCAAGCCCAACAGCGATTCGAATCATGTTTTCAGGAATACCCATTAGTTTACGGTCAGCTTGATCGAGTCGACCGTGCGTGCTCGTCGCGGGATGACATACTGTCGTTTTCACATCACCCAGATTTGCAGTTAACGACATGACACAGGTCGCGTTTAAGAACGACCACGCATCATCGCGAGAACCATCTTTCAATGTGAAGCTCAATACGCCACCGCCTGCCTTCATTTGAAGGTCGACCAACTGCTTCTGAGGATGAGAATTTAACCCGGCATAATTCACCCGCTCGATTTGCGGCTGCTGTTCAAGCCACTTGGCAAGCAAAAGAGCCTTCTCGCTATGCGCTTTCATACGAATATCAAGGGTCTCAAGGCCTTTCGAAAAAATCCACGCATTAAAAGCACTCATGGTAACGCCGCCTGAGCGAATGAATGACGTAACAGGTTCAATTAAATCGGCCCGGCCTAATACTGCACCACCAAGAACACGACCCTGACCATCTAAGTATTTCGTCGCCGAGTGGATTACTAAATCAGCGCCGAGGCTAAGTGGTTTCTGCAAAACCGGCGTCATGAAGCAGTTATCAACTACAAACAGACAATCGTGTGCGCGGCATAGATCTGATAAGGCTTGGATATCAATGATTTCAATCGTCGGATTCGATGGCGTTTCACAGTAGGCGAGCCTCGCGGGCCGTGCCAACGCTTTTTCCCAGGCATCCAAATCAGTTATGGAGACAAGTTCGATCTCGAGGCCATATTTGATGAAAAAATTCTTCACCAGATTAAGAGTCGCCCCGAAGACACCAGTCGAAATCAATACACGGTCACCTGCCTGACAATGTGCCATCAACGTTGAAAGTATTGCCCCCATACCGGAGGCCGCAGCTTCACATGATTCAGCACCCTCAAGCACGGCCAGACGCCTACAAAAGCCGTCAACGGTTGGGTTATCTACTCGCGCATAAACTGAGAGTCCTGAGTTGTTTACAAAGGCATCCGCCATGGTCGCGGCGTCGGGGAATACAAAACTTGAGGTCGTAAAGATGGGTTCCGAATGCTCGCGTTCAGCTGTCCGATCTAAACCTATGCGGATGGCTCGAGTCTCTTCAGAAAGTTCAGAAACAAGCGTGGCCAGTCGTTGATCGCGATCCATCACGAGGCATCAGCCCGAAGATCCAAGCAGGCATCTTCTGAATCTGTTTGTGCTTCTCGCCTAGCAACGTCATTGCGCCTTTCCGCAAGCGCCTCAAGATATGCGTCATCGATCTCTTTAGTGATGTAGCAAGCGGAGAAGACGGAATCCTCGAATGATTTCAGATCAGGATTCAGTTCGCGGACCGCATCAACCAGATCATCCAGATCCTGGTAAATTAAACCATCAGCACCTATTAGTTGATTGATCTCTTGCGCACTCCGACCGTGCGCAATCAATTCGCTAGCTGCCGGCATATCAATACCGTAAACGTTTGGAGAAACCACAGCGGGCGCGGCCGATGCAAAGTAAACTTTTTTCGCGCCAGCATCACGGGCCATTTCAACGATTTGATGACACGTCGTCCCGCGCACTATGGAGTCGTCCACAAGCAAAACGTTCCGGTCCTTAAACTCCTGGACGACTGGATTCAGCTTCTGTCGAACGGATTTTTGACGTTCAGTCTGACCAGGCATGATAAATGTTCGACCAATATAACGATTTTTTATAAACCCTTCACGGAACAAAACCCCCAACTTCTGAGCAACTTCAAGCGCGCTTGTCCGGCTCGTGTCTGGAATAGGGATCACCACATCAATATCATGATACGGCATTTCCTTCAGGATCTTATCAGCTAGCTTACGGCCCATATTGATTCGAGCTTTATACACAGACACCCCGTCTATGACAGAGTCAGGACGCGACAGATATACGTATTCAAAAAGACAGGGATGCGACTCTTGATTACCAGCGCATAGTTTGCGATGCAGATGCCCCTCGCTATCTATAAAAGCTGCCTCTCCCGGCGCGAGATCGTCAATCAACACAAAGCCCGCACAATCAAGCGCCACTGATTCACTAGAAATCATGTATTCGACGCCCTGATCAGTCTTACGCTGTCCGATACAGATAGGCCGAATACCGTGTGGATCACGGAATCCTAAAATCCCGTGACCATTAATCAGAGCAACTACGCCATACGCACCCCGACACCGCCGATGAACGCCCTCAACGGCTACAAAAAAGTCATCTGGTGTTGGCTTAAAATTCCCGCGTTCTTCGAGCTCATGCGCAAAAATATTAAGCAACACCTCAGAGTCGCTGTCGGTGTTGATGTGACGCATATCCTCCTCAAACAGCTCCTTCATGAGGCCTGCTGTATTGGTTAAGTTACCGTTATGCGCCAAGCTGATTCCGTAGGGACTGTTGACATAGAAGGGCTGGGCTTCGGCAGACGAGCTCGTTCCTGCTGTCGGATAGCGAACATGTCCAATTCCCATATTACCGACCAGGTATTGCATATGACGCATCCTAAAAACGTCACGTACAAGACCATTGTCTTTACGGAGATGAAATTTACCGTTGGCTGAGGTCACCATGCCGGCCGCATCTTGGCCTCGGTGCTGCAGGACAGTAAGCGCATCGAATAACGCTTGATTCACGTTACCGCGACCGAATATACCAACCACTCCACACATGATAGAAATCCCTCTCGTCAGCTAATAGACGGTTTAAAACCAGAGGCCGACAGTTGCTCCAAGGCCCATTGAGCCACAGTCTCAAAATGAGGCACAAGGGATGCAGTAGTGTACCAACTGTCATTCACCAATGGGGTTAGATTCAACAGCCCAATCACCACAGTAACAATCAATGCACCTCGTGCAAAACCGAAAACCATTCCCAGGACCCGATCCGTCGATGATAAGCCTGTAGCATCGATTAAAGCACTTAGGAAAAATCCAAGGGCAGCGCCTACCAACAAGGTCCCAACAAATAGGGCAGCGAAGGCGGCGATTGAGCGCATTAGCGAATCAACAATTTGTGTTTCTAGTAATTGGTCCATAGGACTGTGAAACTGGCGCGCAACTACGAACGCGGCGATCCAAGTACCGAGGCTCAGTGCTTCTTTGAAAAAACCGCGACGCAAACTCATCAGTGTAGAGATCACCAGCAACGCTATAATAGCCCAGTCAAATGGAGCCAGATCAACGCCGACATTGACCTGCTCAGTCATGTCTGGCCGTGCTCACGCACGTCATATTGTTCTATTTGCGCCTTGAGCGATAGCTCCGTCTGAATTGTCCTTGAGGCAGCTTCAGCTGTTGCACGATCAAGCAATGGTCCAACATATACCCGTGTTAACGATTCTTCGGTACGTAAATACACCCGTCCTACATCGAGAACTTCAAGTTTTGTTTGAAGCGCTTTTGCGTTTTCTCGATTTTTAAATGCACCAACCTGAAGAATAAAACTGGCCTGAGATTCATCACCCACAGGAGCACTCATCAGTGCGTCAAGTTTGTCACGACTCGCGGTCAAGGTTTCTTTATCAATGAATGATGGAGCTGATGATTGCGAGACGATTGGTGGAGGATCTGGCAGCCGCTTGAGTCGGGTTCCGTCCTCTCGAATTGACTCAAAACGCGGTGTCAAAAACCAAGGCAGAACAAGTGCCGCTAAGGCAAACAGGGTCGCCGCACCGATCCACTGATGCTTGCGCCGATGGGGGTTTGGAGTTCTTTGCGTTTGTTCAGTTGAAGAGGTCATGCTTAAGTGCGTCTGCCACTAATACAAAGGATCCAATGATCAGTACATGGTCATCCAAATTGAGTTCAGAAGGAAGCTCCCTCATAGCGCAGGCAAGTGTAGCAAAACTCCGCCAATACGTCTGTCCAAAAAGTAACGACCACGACGTCTCAAGCGCGTCGACAGTCCGTCCCCGTGATCCTTCAACTCCGACCAACGCAACGCGCTCAGTATAAGCTCTCAAAATTGGGAGCATCGAATCGATGTCTTTGTCGCCCAAAGCACCAAAAATGACAACTCGTCGCGACCTCGGAATGAGTGGTCTGAGCGACCGTGTTACGAACTCACATGCTAGAGAGTTGTGGCCCACATCGAGGATGTAATTTCGGCCACCAATTTGGTGTCGCGACATCCGCCCCATCATCACGGCTTGATTTAAGACGTCTTCCTGTAATTGTGAAGTGATGTGTCCAAGAGCATCCATGGCGAGACAAGCGAGTGCTATAGAGGGTTTTGGCAAATACACACCTGTAACGTCTAGCATCAGTCCAGATACAGGTAACGCAACCGTACGACCGTCAAAAGCCTCATCAAGCCAAGACAATTCAGCACCATAGCGCTGGGACTCGATTTGCAAAGTGTGCCGGACGTTCGATGCGGCAGAAAAGGTTTGTATTCCGTGACGCATCACGCCAGCTTTTTCAGATGCTATAGCCTCTAGAGAATCTCCCAAATACGCCTGATGATCAAGGCCGATGGACGTTATCAGAGATACATCTGGATCAATAATATTCACCGCATCAAGACGACCACCAAGCCCTATCTCTAGAATCCACAGATCCAACTGAGCTTCATCGAATAGGTCGAAACACGCTAGCGTCAAAAACTCAAAGTAGGTTAAAAACACGCCGGATTGAGCGGCCTCCACTGTTTCGAAGGCTCTAACCAACTGGTTATCAGACACCATCTGACCATTGATCCGGATTCGCTCATGAATCCGATGAATGTGCGGAGAGGTGTATTGCCCGTAGGAGAGCCCGCCGTGATTCGCAATCACTCCAGCCACTTCGACGGTTGAACCCTTACCGTTGGTTCCAGCGACCGTAATAACTTGCGATGGACCAGAACGTTTGATTCGCGACCATACCTCTCCTACGCGATCAAGGCCTAATTCGACATGGGAAGGAGGGGAGAGTGTCTCGAGATGACGCTCCCACTGAGGCAAGGTTCTCAATGGCTCAAACGAGATAAGATCCGCGCAATCGTGTCTCGCATCTCTGGACGCGGAACGATCATATCCACGGTGCCGTGCTCCAAAAGAAACTCCGCGCGCTGGAAACCCTCTGGCAGCGTCTCGCGGACTGTCTGTTCAATCACCCGGGGTCCAGCAAAACCAACCAATGCTCTTGGCTCTGCAATATTCAGGTCACCAAGCATCGCAAAAGAGGCCGATACGCCACCAAAGACCGGGTCTGTTAATACCGAAATATAGGGGATTCCTCGTTCACGCATTTTTTCGAGTACGGCAGAGGTCCGTGCCATTTGCATTAATGATAGCAATGCTTCCTGCATACGAGCGCCACCAGAGGCAGAGAAACAGACTAGAGGGATACTTTTCTCTATGCATAGTTCAGCGGCCCGAACAAATTTCTCACCAACAACCGTTCCCATCGAGCCGCCCATAAACGCAAACTCAAAAGCGACAGAAACGAGAGGCCTTGATCTCAGCGTTCCTTCGATGACAATCAATGCATCATCCTCGCCTGTGGCCTTTTGTGCCTGAGCAATCCGGTCTTTGTATTTTTTCTGATCTCTAAATTTTAGACGGTCATCAGCGACTAACTCTTTAAAAAGCTCAAGCTGTGAGCCTTGGTCAAGAAAACCTGTCAAGCGTGCCCTGGCACCAAGTCGACCATGATGACCGCACTTCGGACATACGCTTTGGTTTCTCTCAAGTTCTGGCTGGTATAAGACCGCCTCGCAAGCGCCACACTTTGACCACAACCCATCAGGAACACTAGCTTTACGCTCGACTGTTTTCGTCCGAACGACGGTTGGAACAATTTTGTCGAGCCAGTTGCTCATGCCCTCTCCCTGCGACTACGCAATAGCATCCATCGCCACGCGCATCGGCTTTATAATCGACTGCAAGGCCTCTGGAATCTTCGCCGTATCGTTAACCAACGCCTCAATCTGACTCACAAGAACGGTCCCGACAATACTTCCATCGGCGGTAGAAGAAATAACGGCCGCATCCTCGGCGGTACGAATACCGAAGCCCACACAGATGGGAACAGAAACGTGCTGACGGATGTGCTCTATCCGTTCTTTTACATTAGCTGTATCGAGCTTTGATGACCCCGTAATTCCCTTTAATGAAACGTAATAGAGATAACCTGAAGTTGATTGACCAATTGTTGCCAAGCGCGCGTCTGTGGTTGTCGGTGCCGCTAGATAGATGAGATCGAGGTTGCGTATTTTAGCTGCCCTCACTAACGAATCCTCCTCCTCGGGTGGCATGTCCACAATGAGGAGTCCGTCGACCCCAGAGGCCTGACATGCGTCACAAAATGCAACTTCACCCATAGCGATCACAGGGTTGAGGTAACCCATCAGAACGATGGGGGTCTGTTGATCATTCTGCCGAAACTCAGACACGGCATCCAGAACACCGCGAAGAGTCATGCCGCCAGCGATCGCGCGCTCTGCGCCACGCTGATTCACAGGCCCATCGGCAAATGGATCCGAAAATGGCATGCCAAGCTCAATAATATCAGCCCCAGCCTCGACCATGGCATGCATAGCAGGCACAGTTACATTTGGCGACGGATCACCTGCAACGATGTATGGAATAAGCGCTTTACGGCCAGTTGCTTTCAATGCGGCCATGCGCTGTTCGATACGGTTACCACTCATGTAAGCGATATCCCTTCCAGTTTAGCAACAGTAAAAATATCTTTATCTCCACGACCTGACATATTACAAACGACGGTTTGATCCTGATGCATAGAGGCTGCCAATTTCTTGGTGTATGCCAATGCATGCGCGGTCTCGAGAGCTGGAATAATGCCCTCGACCTGCGATACCTCATGAAATGCCGCCAGGGCCTCGTCGTCAGTTGCGCCAACATAGTTCGCCCGACCAATGTCTTTCAGGTAGGCGTGTTCGGGACCAACGCCGGGATAATCAAGACCCGCCGATACAGAGTGTGTATGTGCGATTTGACCATCACTATTATCCATCAGATACGTTTTCGCACCGTGCAACACACCGGGACGACCTGAACACAATGGTGCTGCATGCTCGTTGGTCGACAGCCCTCGACCCGCCGCCTCGACGCCATAAATGGCCACTTCAGTATCTTTCAAGAACGGATAGAACAACCCAATCGCATTCGATCCACCACCAACACACGCCACCAAAGCATCTGGGTACCGATCGAATAATTCTTTTGATTGCCACTTCACCTCACGCCCAACAACGGCGTTGAAATCACGCACTAACTGAGGATAGGGTGCGGGACCCGCTACAGTACCAATGATATAAAACGTATCATCTACGTTTGTCACCCAATCGCGCATCGCTTCGTTTAATGCGTCCTTTAGCGTGCGTGACCCAGATTCTACAGGGACCACTTTTGCACCCAATAATTTCATGCGGTAGACGTTTGGTGACTGACGTTCAATATCATCAGCACCCATGTAGACAACGCACTCAAGGCCAAGTCGCGCGGCTACAGTTGCTGACGCAACTCCATGCTGGCCGGCTCCGGTCTCTGCAATCACTCGAGGCTTACCTGAATACTTCGCCAAAAGCGCCTGACCGATGGTGTTGTTTACTTTGTGCGCGCCCGTATGGTTCAGATCTTCTCGCTTGAAGTAAATTTGTGCTCCACCAATGGCCTTTGACCAACGTTCCGCGTAATACAATGGAGACGGACGTCCAACGAAAGAGGCCAAGTCCGCATCGAATTCTCTCTGGAAGTCAGGGTCATTTTTCAGTTTCTGATAATTGTAATCGAGCTCACCGAGAGCCGCCATCAGGGTCTCAGAAACATAGCGCCCACCATAGGTACCAAAATGTCCTCCGGTATCTGGCTCATAATCCAGTGACCGTAATTCGTGTTCTGTAAGTGTCATATTGTTCTCAGATTAATTTCGACACGCATCCATAAAGCGCGCCATCTTATCAGGATCCTTGCGTCCCGGCTTGCTTTCGATGCCGCCACTAACATCCAAAGCCCAGGGTGCGACTTGCTCAATCGCGTCCTTCGCATTGTCCGGGGTCAGTCCACCGGCAAGTATAATTGGGGCATAAGAACGAGGAATCAGTCCCCAGTCGAAGCGTTCTCCGGTTCCGCCTGGTTGCCCTTTTACATAAGCATCCAGCAAGAACCCGGACGCATTCGGGTAACAATCCATCGCCCCACGAATATCCATATCCTGCTGCACGCGGAATGCCTTGATATAGGGTAATCCAACAGAATCACAAAATTCAGGACTCTCCTCGCCATGATATTGGATCAAATTGAGCCGTGCGATCTCAAATATACGTTTAATGGTCTCCGCATTCTCGTTGACGAACAAGCCTACCCGAGTCAAGAATGCGGGTACCGCACGGGTTAGGGTCGCTGCATCTTCGGGCGCCACGCAACGCGAGCTTGGTTCATAGAATACAAACCCCAACGCATCAACCCCTAAGGCGACCGCTTCAGCGATATCATCCTTGTGCCTGAGCCCACAAAATTTTACTCGCGTCATGCCACACACTCTAACGGATCTGTACGTAAGATGTCTCTGGCTATCTGTGGAATTCTTACGGTTTCGGGCAGACCAAAACGTTCATCGTACGTTGGGCCTAAAAAATATAGCCCATGAGGTGGTGCGGTCACACCTCCCTCTGTTCGATCTTTTGACTCAAGGACCTGTTTCGCCCAACTCGCTGGTGCTTCGCCCGCACCAACCGCTGACAGTACGCCAATAATATTCCGCACCATATTTTGTAGAAATCCATTTGCCTCAACATGTACCGCGATTAATCCATCGTGTTGATGTAGGCTCAAACGACTGAGGGTTCGCACTGATGTTTTTGCCTGACATTGCGCCGACCGATATGCGCTGAAATCATGCGTACCGATCAAATACCTCCCGGCTTCCGCCATTAGTTGCGGATCCAGTTGTTTGTGTGTGATCGTGACTGATTTATGCATTAGCGCACTACGAAATGACGACACACGAATGAGATAGACATACTGTCTCGAAAGTGCGCCAAAACGTGCGTGAAATTCAGGATTAACCTGGCGCGCCCAAGACATCGAAATATCTTTCGGTAATTGCGTATTCACCCCCATCACCCAGTTATAGGGGTCGCGGCTAACGACGGTATCAAAATGACAGATCTGTGAACTTGCATGTACCCCAGAGTCTGTGCGTCCAGCACAGGTTACAGAGACGGTTCCGTCTGCAATTTTTGATAGCGCTTTTTCGACTTCAGTTTGCACAACCCGAGCGTCGTGTTTTTGTGCCTGCCAACCGCGATATCTTGAGCCGTCGTACTCAAGAGAAATCGCTATTCGAGTAGAATTTACTTTAACTTCGGTGAACATCAAGAAGAGCGCGAGCCTTAGCAGCGCTCGCTTGATCCGGAGACACCGAGACCCGCTCCAGAAGATCTATGGCCGTCTGCATCATACCCATGTCTATATAGTTTTTAGCCAGCTCCAATTGATGGGAAGCAACATCAGCCTCATCATCTGGATCCTCTCCCCATTCAGGGTGTTGATTCAATGTATCCGCTGAAAACGCGTCAATTAACGCATCATCACCAGCGCTGTAGAGTCCTTCCGCCTCTCTATACTTTTCGGGGTCTTCGATTTTTGATTTCAACTGTTCGATCGCCGACTCAAGCGCTTCCGGGTTGTCTTCAGCATAATTAGGCTGCGAACTCAATTGAGAATCTTTAACGATCAGCCCAGCCGGCTCCGGTATCCGAGGTGATACTGCGTGGTCAGAATCATCTTTTACGGAGCTCTTGCCGCCAAAGACGCGTAAACCGATCAATATGACCACCGCCAACGCTGCAAGAGTCAACACACCTTTGCCGGTTTCCGTGCCAATAAATGCCTCAATTTTTGCGCGAGTTGGCATCCATTCATCTGTAGATTCAGATTGGGTTGTCACCTTATCCAGTTCAGGCAATGGAAGAGAAAGTGTCTCCTTAGTGGATTGAGCCTCGTTCGCGATCGCCTCAACTTTTACATCCATCGCGTCGAGTTTGTTCTCCAGAGTCGTAATTTTCTCAATGAGTTTCGTCACTTCAGGATTTATCGCTGTGGTCACCTTCGGAGTCTCGACCACCGATCCTAACTCCTCCGCAACTGCTACAGGAGCCTGTTGTTCAGGTTCAGGTTCAGGTTCAGGTTCAGGTTCAGGTTCAGGTTCAGGTTCAGGTTCAGGTTCAGGTTCAGGAGGCACATCGACCACAGTCTCACGAATCGACTTTGGTGCATCCTTGGTTACATTGTTTTCCGGTTGCTCGTTTGCTCGTTTCGATATCGCTGCAACCACGATCGATTTGAGCTGAGTGGTTCGTGGGAAGTCTTTCTTGGGGGCCTCCATATGCGTATCAAACCGTTTTTTAGCAGCAACAGCAGACTCTTGTCCCATCCTTTCCACACTCGGGACAATCAAATTTTTACCCTTCTCTAGCGCATTCGCATTGTTGTATTCGAATGCACCTGGATTCTCATCAAAGAGCGCCATCATGACCTGTTCGATCGTCAAATCTTTAGGCTGAACACGCTTCGCTAAGCGCCACAAGGTCGAACCATTTCGAATAGTTAAGATAGTGGGCTCATCTACTACTGGTTTATCTGCCTCTCGTTCAGGAGCTTTCACAGCCGCCACGATTTCGGGTGAATTTGACTTAACCACGGGTACTTGATCAGGAGAATCCTGAGCCAACTTTGACTTCGCTACTGGCTTTGGCCCGATACCCACAGACACAGGTATTAAAACTGGCCCATCTGGCGTGAATACTTCGACAAGCGTCGTGAGCTCTGGTCGCGTCCAAGCCGTCGCTGTTCTGAGGACAAGTTCAACTCGTCGATTAGTCGAATCCATGGCGTACGTCAGTCCCGATAGGTACTCTGGACGATCAATACCGCGTGCTGTAAAGGCAGACTCAGATGCAAGCAAAGGAAACAGTTGCGTCGGCGTTACCGACCCAAGATTTGTCACTTCCAGCCTTACTTCCAAGGGTTCGCCTTGATGAGACACCGCGATGGGGCCTTTCCAATCAAATGCCGACGCCAGCATCGACCAGAAAAGGATTGGCAAAATACAGAGGCGCTTCATGAGTTTGTTCCTAATGCGCCTGCCAGGATACTCTTGGCTTCCTGTGCCCAGATTGTTTTCTCAAGGTCTGCCGTCACCATCATATGAACCCAGTCATCCGAAGCTTTTCGCGCAATTACTCGCATCTCCGCATCATGCTCTACTCGGCCTGAATCTGGAGAGATACTCATCCCCGCCACATAGGTATCAGTCGCTTTCCTCATAATTGAATCGATGGCTTTCGAGGCAGCCGCTTGCAGCCACAAACTCGCATGAACGGTGTAAAAAGAATCCGACTGCATGCGTTCGAGTGAAATAGCTGCGTTATGCAGTCCGTCTAGGCGCTGCAGCGCTTCGACCAACGCGGTCTCATCTAGGGTGCGCCCATTAAATGCGAGCGTACCCCCAAAGGGTTCGGGCACTGGATCACGTCCATTAAACAGCTGGGTCACCTGTCCCGCAAGCGCCTCGACACCCCTAGGTTTCTCGACTGCAGGCTCTCTTACCACGCCATGCACCGTAATAATTGATCCAGCATCAAGGTCACAAAATAATTGCTTTAACATCACAAAAAGCGAGAGTTTGGGTGCAAATACGACCGCATTACCGCTGTAGGTTTGATTAAGATCAAAAACGACGTCCGCTTCCGCTAAGTCCGCTTCACCATCAAGCTCAATGACGATTGTTCGTCCCTGAAAACGGCGCGCCTCACCGGCAGATTCCATAGAATCGACTAAACGCAGACGGTAATCGCCCTCAACTGCATGGATGACCTCAAGTATCGAGTCACAGAGACCTGATCCGGCGCCCGTAATAACCAGTTCGATCACTGAGTGTCCCTCAGAATCGAAAGCATCCGTTTTAATGGTTCAGCAGCACCCCACAGCAATTGATCACCAACGGTGAAGACATTTAGATACTCGGTTCCAAGATTCATTTTGCGAACACGTCCGACAGGAACTCGCAAGGTCCCTGTCACGGCTGCTGGCGTCAGTCTCTCCATTGAGTCTTGGCGCTCATTAGAAATCAGATCGGTCCATTCGGTTCCGTTAGCAAGAACGTCATTGATCTCATCTATGGACACATCACGTGTTAACTTTATTGTTAATGCCTGCGAATGACAGCGCATTGCGCCAATACGAACACAAGTTCCATCGATCGGCATTGGATTTGACTCACGACCCAGGATCTTGTTGCACTCAGCCATCGCTTTCCACTCCTCACGGCTTTGACCGTTCTCGAGCTTAGTGTCGATCCACGGTAGAAGACTGCCCGCAAGCGGATAACCAAAATGTTGAGTTGGAATACCCTCACCACGAAGTGAATTTGTTACTTTGCGATCAATATCCAGAATTGCAGATGTTGGTGTTGCGAGCTCGGTAGCAACCTGAGACTCGAGGTATCCCATCTGAGACAAGAGTTCGCGCATGTTATTTGCACCCGCTCCACTGGCCGCTTGGTATGTCATTGCGGTTATCCACTCGACCCATCCTTGGTGAATCAAACTTCCCACCGCCATCAGCATCAGACTGACGGTGCAGTTTCCGCCGACGAAGTCCTTACGGCCCATGGTGAGTGCCTGATCGATGACGTCGCGGTTTACAGGATCCAATACGATCACACTGTCCGCTGCCATCCGAAGTGCAGATGCCGCGTCGATCCAATAGCCATTCCACCCTGATTCACGCAATGGGCCATAAACCTGTTTGGTATAGTCACCTCCTTGGCATGTCACAATCACTTCACAGCTTTCTAATGCGGCGGTCGACATCGCGTCTTGTAACGTTTTTTCCGTCGCCTCAGACGGTGCTTCGTGGCCCACCTGGGAGGTGGAGAAAAAAACCGACTCAATCCCCGTAAAACCCCCGTCAGCGCGCATCCGATCCATCAAGACCGAACCAACCATTCCGCGCCACCCTACAAAACCAACTCGCATCGTCATTCCTTAACCCAGTGCCTTAAGAACAGCTTCACCCATCGTCTGACATCCAATAATTTGCTCGCCTGATGCACCGGTCGCGATGTCTTGTGTTCTGAGCCCAGAAGCCAGCACAGATTTCACCGCATCATCAATCGCTTGGGCCGCTTTTGGGGCATTCAACGAGTGCAAGAGCATCATCGAGACTGACAAAATTGTCGCTAACGGATTCGCTAAATCTTGACCCGCGATGTCGGGGGCTGACCCATGACATGGCTCGTACAGCCCTTGCTTCTGCTCATTCAGGGACGCTGATGGGAGCATGCCGATGGACCCGGTGAGCATCGCCGCTGCATCCGAAAGAATGTCGCCAAACAAATTACCCGTGACCATAACGTCGAATTGTTTTGGCGCCCGGACAAGCTGCATGGCCGCGTTGTCGACATACATATGTGACAACTCAACTTCGGGATATTCGGAGCTCAGATGTCCCATGACCTCGCGCCAAAGAACGGTGACTTCAAGAACATTTGCCTTATCGACGGAGCAAAGTTTTTTATCCCGTGCCATCGCTGCGTCAAATGCGATTCGTCCGATCCTTTCGATTTCTGGCTCTGAGTAGCGGTCAGTGTTGTAGCCCACACGTCGACCAGGCTGACCCTCGATACCGCGAGGCTCACCGAAATAAATACCACCAATCAGTTCACGAACGATCAGTAGATCAAGTCCACTCACTATGTCCTCTTTCAAAGTTGAGGCAGACGCCAGCTCTGGATATAAGAGTGCTGGACGTAAGTTGGCAAAGAGATCCAACGCTGCACGAATCTTTAGCAGGCCCTTCTCTGGACGTTTGTCCATCGGCAGACTATCCCACTTCGGTCCACCCACAGCTCCCAAAAGAACAGAGTCTGCGTTTTTGGCTTTTGACAGTGTTTCTTCAGGAAGCGGCTCGCCTTTTGCATCAATCCCAGCGCCGCCAATGAGGCAGGTTTGTGTCGTAATTTGCAATGAGTATTTTTCGTTAATTCGATCGAGTACCCGACTAGCCTCAGCTATGATCTCAGGGCCAATTCCATCACCCGATAACAAGACAATATTTGGCATCAGTCGCCCTTAATCTCTGAATAACCATGGCGCGTCGACTAAACGCCTTGCTTCATAAGCCTTGATAGCGTCCACCTCTTTGAGCGAGAGTCCAATCTCATCCAGCCCCTCTAACAAGCAAGTTTTTCTGAACGGATCGATTTCAAATGATGCGCTAAAACTGTTGGGGCCTTTAACTTCTTGTGATTGCAGGTCGATGTCGATCTCCACCGCCGACTCACCACTCGCCAGCTCGAATAACACATCCACATCCTTTTCGGCCAAGACCACGGGCAACAAACCATTCTTGAAACTGTTGTTGAAAAAAATGTCCGCAAATGACGGTGCGATTACGGCCTTAAAACCATACTCAAGGATTGCCCATGGCGCATGTTCACGACTCGACCCGCAACCAAAATTATCACGGGCAAGTAAGATACTTGAACCTGTGTAACGCGCATCGTTGAGCACAAAATCAGGATTCAAACGACGCGTTGAGTGATCCATACCGGGCTCACCTGGATCTACATAACGCCAATCGTCAAAGAGGTTGACGCCAAAACCTGTACGCTTGATTGATTTCAAGTACTGCTTAGGAATGATCTGGTCTGTATCAACGTTCGCGAGATCCAAAGGCACAACCAAACCTGTCTCTTTTACAAACTGCTGCATGACTTATCCCTTACAACCATTCTCTGACGTCAACAAAATGACCAGCAATTGCTGCGGCGGCTGCCATCACGGGACTAACAAGGTGTGTTCTTCCGCCAGCGCCCTGACGACCCTCAAAATTTCTATTCGAAGTTGAGGCACAATGCTCACCAGGCCCTAGTCGATCTGCGTTCATCGCTAAGCACATCGAGCAACCAGGATCTCGCCATTCAAAACCAGCGTCGAGGAAAATTGCGTCCAAACCCTCTTTCTCCGCTTGCTCTTTAACCAAGCCAGAGCCTGGCACGACCATAGCTTGGATAACTGAATCAGCGACTTGCCTACCATCCACCACTCTGGCGGCCTCGCGTAAATCTTCAATCCGTGAATTCGTGCACGATCCTATAAATACACGGTCCAAACGTATGGACCCAACCGACTGATTTGCTTCTAAACCCATGTATTTCAAGGCACGCTCGACGGCGCCCCGATGAATAGGATCAGTAATTAGAGCAGGGTCCGGAACGTTACCCGATATACCAGTAACCATCTCAGGGTTTGTACCCCATGAAACCTGTGGCTCAATAAGTGTCCCATCAACTACCACCTCATGATCAAAATACGCGTCAGAATCACTTACCAGATCAGTCCATGCGTCAACCGCATGATCCCAGTCGTCTCCTTGTGGCGAATAAGGTCGTCCCTTAACGTAGTCAATTGTCTTCTGATCGACAGCAACCAATCCAACACGCGCACCAGCCTCAATTGCCATGTTGCACACCGTCATCCGTCCTTCCATTGACAGCGATTGGATTCCCTCTCCGGCGAACTCAATCGCGTAGCCAGTGCCACCGGCTGTACCGATCTGTCCAATGACCGCAAGAATTACATCTTTGGCGGTCACGCCGAATCCAAGCGGACCCGTAACCGTGACGCGCATGTTTTTCATTTTCTTCGCAACGAGACATTGCGTCGCAAGCACGTGCTCAACCTCGCTCGTGCCAATCCCATGAGCAAGCGCTCCAAACGCGCCGTGCGTCGCAGTATGGCTGTCTCCACAAACGACTGTCATTCCGGGAAGTGTTGCGCCCTGTTCTGGACCAATCACATGGACTATTCCCGCACGCGGATCACCCATCTTAAATTGGGTGACCTTAAAAGCGTCGCAGTTTTCATCAAGAGTCTGAACCTGCAGACGACTGGTTGGATCCTCAATCGCCGAAACACCGGCAGACTGGTTTTCAGTTGGCACGTTGTGATCCACGGTCGCCAAGTTCGCTGTTAATCTCCAAGGTGTGCGCCCAGCCAGCGAGAGGCCCTCAAACGCCTGGGGTGAAGTCACTTCATGTAACAGGTGTCGATCGATGTAAATCAAAGCACTACCGTCATCTCTTTGTGTGACGAGATGATTATCCCACAGCTTGTCGTATAAGGTGCGACCTGCCATTTCAATCTCCTTGAAAAATAGGCACAAGAGTCTATCAGAAATCCAGCCAGACCAAAGGATCTCGACTAGAAAGATTGTGCTCCCAGTCGAGCTTTCTTTAGACCAAACCAGGCGAGTATTGCTGTAGAACCAGTGATCAAACCGGCACATAGAAACGTCACGCTTCCTCCGAGTGATTCCCAAGCAAAACCAGACAGGGTCGCACCCAAGGATCCACCAACCCCAAATACACATCCGCTATATAAAGCCATCCCTCGACCCGCCAGATTTCCAGGGAACCAGCGACGAATAAATTCAATGCTCACAGAGTGAATTGCACCAAAGGTAAAAGCGTGCAGGAGCTGTAGCACGATGACCAACCATACAGCATCAGGATATGCCCCAGTCAAAAACCATCGAATGGACCCAAGCGCGAGCGAAACGGTAAGCAGAACACGTAGATCTAGCCTAAGAATGAAGCGCGGCAAAACGAAAAACAGAACGACTTCCGCGAGCACACCTAGAGCCCAGAGCTGCCCTGCCTGAAAAGGACTATACCCATGGTCCTGCACGTATAACGTAAAAAATACATTCAGTGGCCCGTGAGTCAATTGATTCAAGGAGGCGACGACTAAGAATATCAGGACCGATGTATTTGTCAGTCTGGCTCTTATTCCCTCATCACCATGATTGGACGAGTGAATATTCTCCCGCGCTGGCAATGTCATAGAAATTACGACCGATGCAGTCAATCCACCAATGATTAACCACGGAAGAATTCCATATTCGATATCAGAGAAAAGCCAGCCTGAAGCCAGCATCATGGCAATGAAACCAATCGAACCCCAAACGCGTATAGTTGAGTATCGATGATGATTTTTACCCAAATAATCGAGTGTCAAGGTATCAAATTGAGCGATGATGGCGTTCCAGAAAAACCCAAAAAGAGCGAGCACCAAACAAAGACCTAAGAAATCGACCTCGAGCAGCAATAACCCTGCAGCCAGAGTCGATCCAATAATTCCAATCTGTACGACCCGGAGCCGATTGGGAAGCAAATCGCCCAACGTACCCCACAAATAGGGGGCAATGATTTTCGAAGCTGTGAGCACGCCAATTGCGATACCAATCTCGGCTGCACTGAATCCAAGTGACTGAAAAAAAGGACCAAACCAGCCAATACTTAGAGCGACAACCGCGAAATACAGACCATATAAACTGCCAAGTCGAACACTTGGCACAGCGATGGTCACGGAGAAGCCATACCTGGAACCGCTGGGGTATCAGTCAGCACGTGTCCATTCTGCCCACGGTGACGTAGCGCATGATCTACCAAGACTAAAGCAACCATCGCCTCCGCGATCGGCGTAGCACGAATGCCCACGCAGGGGTCGTGGCGACCTTTAGTGATGACCTCAGTCATCTCACCTTGCTTATTGATGGTTGTACCTGGTGTCGTGATCGAACTCGTTGGCTTGAGGGCCAAGCGGGCTACCAAGGGCTGTCCCGTACTAATTCCACCAAGCACACCGCCAGCGTTGTTCGTTAAGAATCCGTCCGGAGTAATTAAGTCGCGATGCTCCGAACCACGACGATTAATAACCGCCACGCCCTCACCGATTTCCACACCTTTCACCGCATTTATCGACATTAATGCATGCGCAATATCAGCATCCAATCTGTCAAAAACAGGCTCACCCCATCCCGGAGGCAGTCCTTCAGCAACCACGGTCAAACCCGCGCCTATCGAATCCTCGTCGCGCCGCAACTGGTCCATGTATGCCGCAAGCTCATCGATACGATCTGGGTCAGGGCTGAAGAATGGATTGGAGTCGACAATCGACCAATCTTTGATTTCGCAAGTAATTGGACCAAGCTGCGTCAGACAACCACGGACTCTGACGGAAAATAAGTGAGACAGTACTTTCTTAGCGATTGCTCCTGCAGCAACCCGCATTGCGGTCTCACGCGCAGAGCTACGACCACCGCCACGATAATCACGAATTCCATATTTGTGCTCGTAAGTGTAATCCGCGTGCGCCGGACGAAATACATCTTTTATATTTGAGTAATCTCTCGAGCGTTGGTCCGTGTTACGAATCAATAGAGCGATCGGCGTGCCCGTTGTCACCCCCTCGAAAACACCAGACAAAATCTCGACCTCATCGGCCTCGCGCCGTTGAGTCGTATGCTTGCTCTGACCAGGCTTTCTACGATCCAGATCTGCCTGAAGTTCTTCAGTCGAGAGTGGGATCTGTGGAGGGCACCCGTCAACAACTGCGACTAGGCCTGGCCCGTGGCTTTCGCCTGCTGTCGAGACCGTAAACAATGTTCCAAAGGTATTCCCACTCATAAGTGTTTCCGATTAGATCTTCGAGTTAAGCGTGTTCAATTCATGCTTTGAGAGGACGCAAACACCATGCCCGCCACATTCGAACTCCACCCATTGTACAGATTCTCCGGTCCGCGCGGTTACCTCGCGATCAAGTAGGCCCCAAGTATTTCCAACTTCGAGAATCATAATCCCCTCATCTCGCAACCAATTAGTGGCCTGACTGAGTAAACGTCTGACCAGCTCTAGCCCGTCTTCACCCGAGGCTAGGGCTAATCTTGGCTCCTTTCGATATTCAGGTGGTAAGTCAGCCATATCCTCCGCATCAACATACGGTGGGTTACAAATAATCACATCGAATTTCTCATCAAACAGGCCATCGAATCCATCGGACTGAATTACTTCGAGTCGTTGCCAGAGCTGATGGAAGCCAACATTTTCACGCGCGACCTGACAGGCATCAGAGTCCAGATCAGCTAGGACGCCTGTGCTCTCTTCAAACGTAAGGGCAGTCGTTACGCCAAGACATCCCGACCCACTACACAGATCCAAAAACCGAATAGGTCGTTTAGCTGGCACATCAAACCAAGGCTTAAATTCGGCATCGATCAACTCAAAAATAGGGCTACGAGGAATCAGGACTCGCTGATCAACAATGAACGGAAGCCCGGCATACCAAGCCTTTTCAATCAGATATGGGACTGGGATCCGGTCATGGACGCGTTTATGTATTAGATCTACAACATAACGTCGCTCATCAGATGTCAGGGTCGCGTCTAGTAATCGTTCGTCACCGTCTGGCGGCAACGATACCGCGCCGAAAACTAAAGCAAGCGCTTCATCCCACAGAGACTCTGTTCCGTGTCCCAGCGCAATCGGGTGACGCCCGAACTCTGATAGAGCGAGACGAAGAAAGTCGCGAATGGTGTGAAGTTCTGTCATGCCGGAAGACTAGACAGATGCCGCTTTGAGAGCAAGCAGACTTTGAAAGTAAAAATTTACACCCTATGGATACTGTATGTCCGACGATTCATTCAAGTCGCTAATGCAAGAAACAGGCGTAAAACCCATCGAGCGCGATGCCCGTATACGTCCGAAAAAAGTACTCTCTTCTGATGAGATTGAGGCAGCCCGCGCACGGGCAGAGGACTCTGTAGCAAGTGAAGCTCATCACGGCTTGTCAACCACTGAGCCACCACCTCTCGACCCCCTGAAACCGCTCGAATATGTGGCTTACGAAGTTGATCGCCGGGTTCTCAGCTTACTTGATGAAACTCCCTTCCCAGCCCAGTATGAAATCGATCTCCACGGCTACACAGTTGATGAGGCCGCCTACGCAATCACAATGCTTTTTCAGACCATCAGAGAGCTTCGTCTGACACACATCCGAATCACACATGGCGTTGGAAGACACAGCAAAGCTGGACGCCCACTGCTCAAGGCCTACGTGAACCGATGGTTGAAGAACAACCGCGACATTGTCGCTTTTGCTAGCGCACGGCGTTCAGATGGTGGTGCCGGGGTTATACACGCTGTTACGAGCGGCCTATTTGATGACCGCTGGGAACGCACCTAATTACTTCTTCTGTTTCACAAACTTCATTAAACGTCGCTTCCGTTGGATCTGACGCTCAGTAAGTTTATTTCTGCGTCCCGCAAATGGGTTCTCACCAGACTTGAACTCGATTTTGACTGGAGACCCAGTGATATTCAAAACACGGCGGTAGATATTCTCTAAATATCGCCGGTAGGATTCTGGTACATCTTTCGTCTGATTCCCATGAATGATGATTCTCGGAGGGTTCATACCACCCTGGTGCGCATACCGCAGTTTTATCCGCCGACCACGAACCAAGGGTGGTTGGTGATCTTCGACCGCATCCTCCAAAATTCGGGTCAGCACATTAGTCGAGAATTTAGTGGTTGCAGCCTCATAACCTTCTTTGATCGGCCCATACAAATCCCCTACGCCGGTTCCATGGAGTGCGGAAATATAGTGGATTTTAGCCCACGGGATAAAACTCAGACGCCGTCTCAATGTCTGACGAATTTTTTCGCGTACGTCAGGATCAAGGTGATCCCACTTATTCACAGCGACAACAAGCGCACGACCAGCGTCGATAATCGTTCCCATCAAATGCAAGTCTTGTTCGACAAGTCCCTCTTGAGCATCAACGACCAAGACCACAACATGAGAGTCTTCAATCGCTTGCAGTGTTTTTACAATCGAAAACTTTTCGACCGTCTGACTCACTCGTCCACGGCGTCGAACACCTGCAGTATCAATCAATGTGTAGGTTTCTTGGTGACGCTCATACGGGATATAAATCGAATCCCGAGTTGTGCCGGGCAGATCAAACACAACCACTCGATCCTCACCAAGCATACGATTGACAAGCGTTGATTTTCCCACGTTGGGACGACCGACAACACCGATCCGAATCCCTGGTGCCTCTTGGCGTTGATCATTTACATCAACGGGATCGACATCAATTAGCCCAAAATACGCAAGTAATTGGTCACTGAGAGCACTGACGCCACGACCATGCGATGCTGCAATTGCTTGCGGCTCACCAAAACCGAGTCCGTAGAAGTCAGACAAGGCGATATCCGTATTCTGACCATCAATCTTATTAGCCGCCAACCAGACTGGTTTATCAATCTTACGAAGCATGTCTGCAACTGTCTGGTCTGAGGCAGCAACACCACTGCTCGCATCGACCATAAAGACTACCGCGTCTGCCTCCTCTATTGCAGCCTTCGACTGCTGGGCCATCGCCGCATCAATCCCCACCTCACCACCGCTGAGCCCACCAGTATCAATTAACAGAAACGGATGGCCGGAAAGTAAGGCCCGCCCATACTTTCGATCACGAGTTAGGCCTGCGTAATCTGCGACAAGCGCGTCACGACTACGAGTCAATCGATTAAATAGAGTTGACTTACCGACGTTAGGTCGACCAACGAGAGCGATTATAGGGATCGTCAACGAATCACTTCCACGCGACTTAATCGTCCATCAAGTAGCTGAACAAGTACTCCATTTTCAACCGCGACAGGTGCGACCTTTCCCTTATCACCGCCAACATCGATCCGGCCCACGATTGAACCGTTAGCCGGATCAAGCAGATGCAGTTCACCCTCAAGATCAATCACGCCAATGTAGTCAGCAACGACCGTGGGAGGGCTCAACTCACGATATTTGAGCGCTCTAGTACTCCATAATGATTCACCAGACTGCGCGCTGAAAGCTGAGATAGTTCCATCGGTTTCGACAACAGTAACGGCGTTAAATGCAAGCAACGCACCTGGGTACGCATCAGAGTCAAAACTCCAAATCAACTGACCATCACGCGCGCTCAACAGACTCACTTGGCCATTTCGAGTCGCTGTCGCTATGAAGCCGTTCCGAACCGAAGGTGCGCCTTTTGAGTCAACAATCCGGTCGAGAGGACTTCGGCCACGTGAAACAGCGACCTGACGCTCCCACAGTATTCGACCGGTCTGAGCTTGGTAAGCCATGATTCGACCAGATTCCCACAACACAAAGAGCACATCATCAGAAAGGGATATCGGCGCACCACCGCGAATACCGACATTACTCTCTTTTGCTTCTTCAAACCAAACGGTCTCTCCACTCACTGCATTCAGAGCGATTAACTGACCAATCTGGGTTTTGACGAAAACCATTGTATCCGTCGCGACCGCGGGTACGGTCGAATTACCCGGTAGTGTGACTTCAAAGAGGACCTCCCCTTTTTTTCGCGACAACGCAACCAAGGTGGCATCGGATGTCGCGACATATACCGCCGTACTATTTAAAGCTACACTACCTAAAATTGTGCGATCGATGTCGGTATTCCATAACTCATCCAATTTCGCATCAAACAAATACACATCACCACCAGCAGATGCTGCTGCGATTGAGTCACCGTCAACCGCAGGGCTCAAGCCAGTCTGATCTCCACCGCCTAATGAGGTTGATTCAACATAATCTATTTCAACGATTTCAGTAATTCTCTTAAGTGGTGTGGGAATAGGCTTATCGGGAGCGCTTGAGCAGCCAATTAGAGCAAGCAGGACCCCGAGACTTAAAAAACGGCGCATTACGAACCCTCAGGTAACGCCGACAGCTTAAGATCTACCACTGCGGTATTTAGGCCTGCCTCACTCAAAGACATTTGAGCCCTCAAATAGGCTTTACGTGCCTCAAGAGGTTTATTAAGAGCGACCAGAATGTCGCCCTCGAGTTCACTGCGAGATCCCTTAAAGAATTCAGCCGAAATCGAACGGACACGCCTTAGTGCAGCATCGCCCTGGCCAAGCTCGAGCTCCAGGCGCGCAAGACGCAGGGAGGCGATTGTCTTCAGTTCGGATAATTCAAGTTCGGCCTCAGCGTAGGTTAGCTGGCTGACCGCCAAATCAAAATCACCACGCTCAGCCGCTTGTGCAGCAACTATCCCAGCACCGAGTGCCGCATAATTAGTACCAGCGTGGGACCGACGAAGACTATCAGCTACCATTAGCAAACGCTCATAATCCGATGCTGTGTCTTGATCGGAAAAATCGATGGCAGACAGGTCAATCAGCTCTTGGTAGCGGCCCGCTGCGTCTGACTGCTGATTGATTTGGTATTGTTGCCATTGCTGATATCCAAGAACGGAGCCAACACCGACAGCTACTGCGATCAATAAACCGAGACCATTTTGAACTAGCCAGCGCTTGAGGGCTTCGCCCTGTTCTTCGTCGGTCTTTAAATAATCCATCATGCATCCTTTAATTCTGAAATTCGGTTAATTAGCGCTGCTTCTGTCAGCATCTCTTGTTCGCCACCACGCAGTGGCTTATAGACAATATGGCCGCTCTCAAGTTCCGTATGTCCAATAATTAGGCCAATCGCCGCGCCTGACTTGTCAGCTTTTTTCAGCTGACTCTTCAAACTACCCCCACCAATATGGGTCAGTACACGAAGTTTGGGGAAGTGAGTTCTGAGAGTTCGGGCTAGTTCTCGGATCACGGACTCACACTCGGACTGTTGCGGCATTAAATATATATTGGCTTGGTTCTGATACATATCCGGAACCACATCGAGTGACTCCATCAAAAGAACAACACGTTCCATACCTAGCGCAAAACCGACACCAGGAGTTGATCGTCCGCCGAGATGCTCGACCAACCCGTCATAGCGTCCGCCCCCACAAATAGTCCCTTGCGCACCGAGCTTTTGAGTAGTCCATTCAAATACAGTACGCCCGTAGTAGTCGAGACCACGCACCAGCCGCGGGTTTATCTTAAATTCAATCCCAGCTTCTTCAAGACTGCTGGTTAACGCGGTGAAATGTTCACGATCCTCTTTGGTCAGGGAGTCCATCAAGGACGGAGCGTCAACTAGCAACGCCTGTGTTGAGTCAATTTTTGAATCCAAGATCCTGAGTGGACTGCGATCTAGCCGAGATTGGCTGTCCTCGTCCAATTGATCCTTTCGCGATGACAGAAAATCAACCAACGCGGCACGATAGTGGGCCCGCGCCTCAGGAGATCCAATCGAATTTAATTCAAGACCCACCGCGTGCCGAATCCCTAGCTGTTTCCACAACTGATCGGTTATTTCGATCAGCTCCGCGTCCATCCGCGCATCAGCAATGCCGAAACATTCCACGCCGATCTGATGGAACTGTCTATACCGACCCTTCTGCGGACGCTCATGCCGAAACGCGGGTCCCTGATACCATAACCGTTGCGTCTGGTTATGAAGCAATCCGTTTTCAATCGCGGCTCGAACAACTCCAGCGGTCAGCTCGGGCCGTAGGGTCAAACTGTCACCCGAACGATCCTCGAAGGTATACATCTCTTTTTCAACGATGTCGGTCACGTCACCGATCGAGCGAGCAAACAGGGCCGTATCTTCAACCATTGGAGTGCGGATTTGCGTTAACCCGTACGCGTCAAAAATTTGTTGGGCTTGTTGTTCTAGATAGCGCCATGCGCCGGCCTGTTCGGGGAGAATATCTGGCATTCCCCGTACTGATTGAATCGCCATTAGTGTCTATCCGTTGAATGCGCGATCAGGTCGACACGCGCATGTTCCTTAATTTCCGCCTGCTTTCGAATCATCGACTCGAGTTCATCGAGAAAGTTTGAGCCCGGGAGTCGTGCTGCCGGTTTCCCGTCTATGAATAGTGCGAGACTTTCCGGATTTCCCCCAGTGAATCCTAGGTCGGCCTCCTTGGCCTCACCAGGACCGTTCACAACACAACCGATCACTGCCACGTTTAACGGTGTTTTGACGTCTTCAAGACGCGCCTCAAGCTGATTCATTGTGCTGATAACATCAAATGTTTGCCGTGAACAACTCGGGCATGCTATGAAATTTATGCCCCGCGATCGTAAGCGAAGAGACCGTAGCAGATCGAACCCGACTTTGACTTCCTCGACCGGGTCAGCTGCGAGAGAGATCCGTAGCGTGTCTCCTATGCCATCCATGAGCAACATGCCAAGGCCTGCTGCCGATTTAACTGTACCACTGCGCAAGCCGCCTGCTTCAGTAATACCAAGATGAAGCGGCTGCTCAATTTGATCCGCAATCTTCCGATACGCAGCGACGGTCATAAAAATTTCGCTTGCCTTGAGGCTCACTTTAAATTCTTGAAAGTCGAGACGATCAAGAATATCAATATGCCGCATCGCAGACTCGACCAAAGCATCCGGGGTCGGTTCGCCATATTTTTTCTGTAACTCTTTTTCCAATGATCCAGCATTGACACCGATCCGGATTGGAATACCGTGATCACGGCAGGATGATACGACGGCTCGGACGCGGTCTTCACGACCAATATTACCCGGATTAATTCGCAGACAATCAACACCGAGCTCAATTACCTTGAGGGCAATTTTATGATCAAAATGAATGTCAGCAACGAGTGGCACGGAAACAATCGAGCGAATCTCACCAAACGCGTCTGCTGCGTTCATGGTTGGCACTGAAACACGCACGAGATCGGCGCCCGCATCGACGATCGCCTCGATCTGTGCCACGGTTGACTGAACATCACAGGTATTTGTGTTGGTCATTGACTGGACAGCAATCGGTGCATCACCTCCGATCGCTACAGAACCAACCTGAATTTGACGAGACTGACGGCGCTTAATCGGCGAATCGATCAATTCGTCTCAGCTCCAAGCGTGATCCGCGCGACGTCTTGGTATGCCTCTGTTTTAAGGTCCTGGGTCTCACCGTTGAAGGTTACGGTACTCGCACTCACGGCACCCACAAGTACCTCAATCGGTCCATAGGTATCGAGGTTAACTCCCCTCTCTGGCGTCATCAGGTCGGCCAGTACGAGACGACCTCTTGCGTCACGAACCTCAACCCAAGAATCGGCTGTAAACTCAATTTTCAGTAGGCCTCTTGCACCCATCGAGAGCTGGTCCGCGGTCGGTCCGGTCACTGTCTCTGACAGCACACGTAGACCATCGTCCTGGTCAGAACTCCCTTGCATGGTTTTCAGAGGCTCTGTTGGTGCCGGAGCAAGGCCGCTCGCCTCAGCGATCACACGACCACCTTGATTGAGACTGCCAGGCGAAACCAAAACCGGCGTCTCGGCTTCTTCCTTTTTTTCTGGTTCAGCGACAAGCTTCTTCACTGTCTCCTCAGCCTTTTCCACTGCTTTGGGTGGCTCTACTGACTTTTCAAGTTCCGGCTTCTTTTCAGCTTGTGGCGGGGGTTCCGGTTCCGTCTGAGCTAACTGGTACGGGTTAGCCGCTTCGTTGACCTCTGCCTCGCCATCAGCTTGTGATCCAGGAGTCGATCCCAAACCAGACTCTTCAGCGGGTTGTGAGTCAGAAGCATCTTCTGTTCCCGGCTCTTGAGCCTGTGGTGACGAGTCAGACCTCGCCTCAATGGTTTCTCCAGAGGTCACTACTGCGGCGGTGCTTGAATTCTGGTCAGTCGTCGGTTCTACACTCGACCTAGGTGAGTCAATAACCGAAAGGTCAGAGGGCTGATTTTGCGGCGACACCACCGCAACATCGGAGTCTAATTCATCAGATTCCATATACGAGATGACAATACCGGCAATGAACAACACTAATATGACTGATATGGCCAAAGCTATGGTGCCTTTGCTTGGCCCAGCCGACGGCTCATTAGACCCTCGTCCCTTGGCACCAGCTGCCTGAATTGGCTCGCCGGAATCTTCGGCCTTCCAGCGATCGAACGGATCGAGGACAGTGGCCTCATTTATCCCGACCTTCTTGGCATAGAGCTTCAAATAACCGCGCACGAAACTTAGGCCCGCGAGTTCAGAATAATCGTCAGATTCGATCCCGCGAATCGTTTGCTTGGTGAGATTTGAGATCGCCGACATCTCATCAATTGTCAGCCCTTTCTCTTCACGTGCCTGCCTTAAAAGAGAACCTGGCAACCCAGTTGAGGAAGTCACGATTGTTTCAGTTTTTTCTGACGACATATGGCACTTCTGAAATGGCTTCGGGCGAATGATACATCAGAAGTTGTCGTGGCCAAAATCCAGTCGAACAGCCCTCAACTAATCTCAAATCTGAAGAACCTCTTTTTATGATGGTGCTCCGATGCGACTACCGAAAGAAACCGCGGTTTCAAGTGAATGAGAGATGACCGGGATCAGTTACTGTTCTCGGTCTCGATCTAAAAACTTAGAAGCCGCTGAGTAGACACCGGCTAGGGATGATAGTAAACCAAGATCCTAGGATCAGTGCGCCAACGGCTCCGTGACGTCACGCATTTGAATGTAGCGCGACGAGCGCTTGGTTTTATCTGCGACCTGCCCCGCCAATTGCCCGCATGCCGCGTCGATATCGTCACCACGCGTCTTGCGCACAGTAGCCACATGACCATCATTTAAAAGAATCCGTTGAAACGAATAAATTCTATTTCGGGAACTGACCTCATATTGAGTTCCCGGGAACGGATTGAAGGGGATCAGGTTAATCTTACAACGAATCGTCTTGGCAAGCTTTGACAGCTCCCGAGCCTGGTCATCTGAATCATTAACGCCTTTCAGCATGGTGTACTCAAAAGTAACTGATCGCTTGTCGCTGAGACACCCCAAGTAGTTTCGAATACTGTCAAACAAAACGGCGATAGGATATTTCCTATTAATGGGGACTAGTTCATCGCGTAGCGCATCGGTCGGCGCATGCAAAGATACTGCCAGCGCAACATCGGTAACTTTAGCTAGTTCATTGAGATGCGGCACAACCCCGGATGTCGATAAAGTAACACGTCGCTTAGACAAACAATACGCTTGATCTTCAAGCATCAAACTCATAGCGTCGACAACAGGCTCGAAATTAAGCAAGGGCTCACCCATGCCCATCATCACAACATTTGTGACCGCTCGTTTTTGAGAATCTTTGACGGGCAACCCGAAAGATTTTACAGCCAAAAATACCTGGCCAATAATCTCGGCAGCAGTCAGATTCTTGTTGAACCCCTGCTTCCCAGTCGAGCAGAAGCTACAATCAAGGGAACATCCCACCTGCGAAGATACGCAAAGCGTCCCACGATCATCCTCGGGAATGTAGACTGCTTCTACCTTGGAACCACCATCCACTTCCATAAGCCACTTCCGAGTTCCATCCCCAGAATCTCCTTGGAAAGTAACTATGGGCGGCCTGACCTCCGCGATTTCTTTGAGACGCTCTCTCAAGGTTTTTGAGAGGTTAGTCATCTGGTCGAAGTCGGTGACACCGCGTTGGTGAATCCACTTAACTAATTGCGCGCCGCGAAACTTCTTCTCACCGATCGATAGGAAAAACTCCTCCATTTTCGGAAGAGTCAATCCGAGTAGGTTTACCCTCTCGACTGATGTCTCTGTCATTTAGCGCGAGCAGATTTCAGCGGCTTGGAAGAAATAAGCAACCTCACGCGCTGCGCTTTTAGAACTGTCTGAACCATGGACAGCATTCGCGTCGATGCTTTCGGCGAAGTCAGCGCGAATCGTTCCCTCCGCTGCTTCTTGGGGATTTGTCGCACCCATCAATTCGCGATTCTTAGCTACCGCGTTCTCGCCCTCAAGCACCTGAACAACGACAGGACCAGACGTCATAAAACCGACCAGATCATTGTAAAAAGGACGCTCCTTATGCTCCGCATAGAAACCGCCGGCAAGTTCGTCGTCAAGTTGTAACATTTTCATCGCAACAATTTTGAGACCAGCGGCCTCAAAACGGCCTTCGATTTGGCCAATGACGTCTTTCGCAACAGCATCAGGTTTAATGATAGATAGGGTACGTTCTATTGCCACGACGGCTTCTCCTTTAAGCTTGGTTCGGTCTATCTCGGGCACGGATTATAGTGGAACAGAGGCCCCAACCGCAAAGCTCTCTCCACATCCACACTCACTCACGACATTGGGGTTGTCAAAACAGAGCGTACGATTCACACCTTCGACTTTGAGATCGACCGTTGTGCCGGCTAAAAGTGGCTCAGAAATCGGATCGACAACAATCGTAAGCCCGTCCACATCGATGAGTAGATCAATATCCGTCGGGGCCATTGCATAATCAATGACATAAGCATACCCGGAGCAACCCGAGGTCTTTATACCCAAACGGATCGCGGCCGCATCTTTCTTGCGTTCTAAAGCACCTTTCAAATGATGCACTGCCTCAGGCGTAACAACGAGATTCATGCGGCACTCCTTAATTGAGAAACTGTTTTTGTAAGCGAATGAATCAGCATAGACACTTCATCATCGGTCGTCATCCGCCCCAGACTAATTCGCAGCGAGGATAGTCCCTGTTTTCGAGTGAGTCCCATGGCTTGGAGAACATGCGAGGGTTCGATGGTTGCTGAATTACAGGCGCTCCCTGTCGAAACAGCGATCGTTGGCATCGCGGCCATCAATCGCTCGGCATCAATCCCATCAACGGTAATATTTAAAATATGAGGAACACCCCGAGCCCCGTTGCATCGGATCCCCCCAAGCTCATCGATAGCCGATTCAATTCGATCACGAAGCCGATTTAAATAGTCGATCTCTGCTGCACTCTCGGTCTGTGCGATCCGGTAGGCTTCGGCCATGCCAACAATCTGATGCGTCGGCAGGGTTCCTGAACGCATACCGCGCTCATGATGCCCGCCATGCTGCTGCTCTGCGACGCGGCATGATCCCCGACGCACATAAAGCGCCCCGATCCCCTTCGGGCCATGAGCTTTGTGTGCGGATAACGAGCCAAGATCAATCCCAAGCGAGTCGACCGTCCAGTCCAGCTTACCGACCGATTGCGCCAGATCAGAGTGCAACAGAGCCCCGATGTCGTGGGCCATTTTGGCTATTTTCGCAATCGGCTGAACAACACCGGTCTCATTATTTACAAGCATCACTGAAACCAAGAGCACAGTCTCATCAATAAGGCTCGCTAACGAATCGAGGCACAGTTGACCATCAGCTTTGGGTTTGAGGTAAATCACTTCGGCACCACGGAGATGGGCACAGGTATCGAGCACTGCTTTATGCTCTGTTTCCATTGTGATGATCTTGTTCCGTCCGGTAGCCTCCGACATCGCCTCGAGCACACCCCGAATAGCCAGGTTATCTGACTCAGTGGCCCCACTGGTCCACACAATTTCACGGGGATCAGCTCCGATGGTCTTAGCGACAGTGGAGCGAGCCCATTCAACTTCCTCAGAAGCCATCCAACCCAACCCATGAGTCGTGGACGCAGGGTTACCGAAGGTCCCATCAGCACCCAAACAGGCCCTCATCTTGTCAATGACACGCGGATCGACCGGAGTCGTAGACGCATTATCGAAATACGCAGTCATCATCCTGTTTTACCTGAAGCGCCCTCTGGTGGGCCTAATTCACCCATCAATTCCTTTTCATCAAGTGTGGGTAACTCTTCATCGGAATACTTCGGATTGACCTGACCCAAATGCTCTCCTATCGTGTGCATTTTCTCATCAACACGATGTAACTGATCGAGGATTGCGTGGATCGAGCGCACCAGCGGGTCAGGAACGTCCTCGCCTAGCGCATACAGATCGAATCCTGCTTTTTCGTGCATATCTCTGCGGCGCTTCTCAACCTCAAACTCAGGATCTGCTTGTTCCTTCGTCACAAAGCGCGCAGGGATACCCATCGCGGTCGCTTCCGCTGGCACCGCTCTTGTCACCACGGCATTCGACCCAATGCGTGCTCCCTCACCGATTTCAATCGGCCCCAAAACCTTCGCCCCTGCGCCGACAACGACCCGATCGTTAAGCGTAGGGTGCCGCTTACCGGGGTTCCAGGTCGTGCCACCCAAAGTCACCCCATGGTAAAGCGTGCAGTCGTCACCAATTTCCGCTGTTTCACCGATTACTACACCCATGCCGTGATCAATAAAAAACCGTCGCCCAATTCGTGCGCCTGGATGTATCTCAATCCCCGTGAGGAAGCGCGCTATCTGGGCAATAAAACGCGCGAGCCATTTCAGACCTCGACACCATAACCAGTGAGATAGACGATGAATCCAGATGGCGTGCAGGCCAGGACTTGTTGTGACAACTTCGAACCAATGACGAGCCGCGGGATCACGATCGAATACCGCTCCGACATCTTCACGCATTCCTTTAAACATCATCCTTTCCGTCCTCGAAGCCATAATTCTCCTGGATAGTCCTTTGATTGGTCGGAGGGTCCATCTTTTCAATACTATTCAGAATGCCTCGGAGAATATTGATTTCAACGCGATCAACTCGTGCCCGGTTGAAGAGTCTCCTAAGCCTCGCCATCCCGAGCATTGGATTCTTTGGGTCAAGGAACCCGCTGTGACGGGTCGCCCGCTCAAAATGCTCAATCAACCCATCCACCTCCCGCGCGGTCGCAGGCTCTTCATCCCAAGACTCACAACCAAACCGATCGAGATCATAGGTCGGTGGCCACGATTCTTTCGACTCAATCCCCGACCGACCCTGATGTTCTAAAAATGCCAATCTAAGTTCATATGACATGACCTGAACTGCGGAGCCTAAGTTGAGACTGGAATACTTCGGGTTAGCAGGAATCTCGATATGATAGTGGCACTGCGCCAGCTGTTCGTTCAGTAACCCACACTCCTCTCGTCCGTAACACACAGCGACACGACCTCTCTCAGCCTCTTCGATCAAAAGAGGCGCGATCTGACGCGGCGTTAGATGAGGATACGTAAGGGAACGCAGACGCGCCGACGTCCCAACCACTAGCCGGCAATCAGCAATCGCGTCGTCGAATGTTTCGTAAACCGACGCGCTATTTAAGACATCGAGCGCGCCAGACGAGCGCGCCGAGGCAATCGGTGACGGATAATCATCGGGGCTGACCAACCTACACGACGATAGTCCCATGGTTTTGAGAGAACGAGCCACGGCCCCGATATTTCCGGGATGCGAAGGCGACGCTAGAACCGAGATCAAATTGCTAGGTAGACTATCGGGAAGTTCGTCCAAACTGTTATCCTTTCGCGTTTACGGTCAAGATTATAGCGATGCATCCGTCTAATTCACTCCTAGTCCCAATCCTTCAAAAACATGGTGACCGTTTATTACGTGCTCAGATCGAAGCGCATGCCAGAGAGCTCGGGCCAGAAGACCGTAAAAAATTCCTCGGAAAACAATTTGATGCTGTAACGGATACGATCGAAGAAAAACTTGGAATGTTTTATAAAGACACGCCAGTATTAACGTCTTGGGACGCCAATACAATTAAAACATCCGTGAAAAGCTGGGTTATCTTCTTATCAGGCGAGGCAAACTTCACACTGGGAGTTGACGATTTTTCGCTGGGTGTTATGCAACTAGAACTGGGGCGTCCAGTGAGCTTTTCGGCTACAACACCCGCCACACAGACGGAAATACATGGCCATCGTAATGAAGGTGTTTTCGTAAATGGCTACCGCATTCGCAAGACCCTCTCAAAAGTCGAGTCAAAACTGTGCGTGATTCTCGGACCAGAGCGCTATACGGGGGAAGACATCCAGTCGTTCGATTTTGTTCGCCAAAGCGGCAACGAACTGGGGGACATGCTTTTGGTCCTGGGCGGTCGTGCGCAGAAGCATTATGGGGAGCCGGGTGACACCACATTAAAAACGCTGATCACTAATTTTCTCACCCCCTAGGGTTATTCAAACTCCATGCGCTCAAAGACCCGGCCTGCGTTGCGGGCTGCTAGTTCATCATATGTGTGCCAGTGGCTGTACTGGCTCTGATCAATCTTATACGCGTCATCTAACGAGCCACCGTTATCCAAAATCTCAAGAACCTTGCCGCGCAGAAAAACAATATAATCTTTGGTACCGGCAGTCACAGCCGCTATGTCCGTGGGACCACCGTGGCCCGGAACAATCGTCCAATCCGACACTTCATCCGCAAACAAGTTGAAACTCTCTAACCACTGCGCAGTGTCTGTGTCGTCAAAGATTGGTGGCATCCGGACGTGGAACGCCATATCGCCCGCGAGCACCACTTTTTCCGTAGGCACCAAAACACTTACATCACCTGGAGAGTGAGCCGACCCATACATCTTGGCAATTACCGGTAAGTTGCCCAAATCGACCCGATATTGCTTATCGAAAGTGATATCAAAGTTGACCAAATCCGTGTCTTCTGCGAACTCCTTTGCGTATTCACGCATCCGAGAAAGACCATCAAAGCCTCTCTCATCAATCTCATGCTGCGCATCGGTATGACCAATCAGTGTCGCTCCCTGTGATTTCCAGTAATGGTTGCCATACACTGCATGGCCTTGACCATTCTCGCTGATGACATACTTCACCGGAAGGTCGGTCACTTTCTTGATCTCAACGTGTAGCGCTTTGGCGAGTGCATTGTTCGACCCACCGTTCACCACTAACACAGCCTCTGAACCAATCACGAACGAGAGGTTATTATTGTGACCAGCGTTCTGATATGTGGGCGGCTGCGTCGCCCCGATCGCACTGTAGACGTGCTCGCTGACTTTTAACGGATAATCATAGAGCGCTGTCCCGGGAGCTTTATCCAGAGGACCATACTCGCCACGCTGAAGCGCTGTCCTCTCTTCTGCTGCATACGACGATACTAACCACACCGCAATTGCGGGAACTAAAATCCATGAACGCATCGCTATTCCTTGACTCGCAATTCTTTTGGATACTATTCGAATCTATTTCTGATAATCACTCTCAGATCTCTCTAAACTTTGCTCTGTATCAAGAGTTACGAACCGCCTCACCTCTTTTGTACGCGGCTTGTGTCGATGGACGCGCTGCGATCTGATCGAACCAACGCTGTACGTTCGGGTATTCATTTAGATTCATCTCCTGCCACTCATACCGTGCGATCCATGGATAGCAAGCCATGTCAGCGATCGAATACTCATCAGCGATAAAATTGTGATCCTCTAGAGCAACATCCAACACACCATAAAGGCGCGCTGTCTCGGTCCGGTAACGCTCGATGGCATAGGGTATTTTCTCTGGGGCAAAACGGCCAAAATGATGGTTCTGGCCCGCCATGGGACCAAGACCTCCCATCTGCCACATGAGCCACTTCATAACATAATACCGAGCACGCAAATCCGTCGGATAGAATTTACCCGTCTTATCTGCGAGATAAAGTAAAATGGCCCCTGACTCAAACAGGTCCAACGGGGGGCCCCCGCCAACCGGATCGTGATCTACGATCGCGGGCATCCGATTATTGGGCGATAATTTGAGAAAGTCAGGTTGAAACTGATCACCTGCACCAATATTGATCGGGTGGATGGTGTAGTCGAGTCCACACTCCTCGAGCATCATAGTAATTTTGTTGCCATTTGGGGTTGGCCAGTAATACAGGTCAATCATCATCACCTCCTTGGTTCGCAAGGAATGTGGCCCCGCTTAGACTGGAAAACAAGGATTTTCGTAAGATTCAACTATGACAACACTTCGACAAACCCTCCTCACGCTCGCAAACCGTTTACTTGAGACCCTTCCCGAATCAGCTGCCTCGATAAATTGGGAGCAGACGTTGTGCGCCCGATGGGTTCACGATCGGGCGAACATGGGTCACCTGCGAGCCCTAAAACCACGGCTCGATCAAACGTTTGAGGGTCTGATTGGGGTTGATCATCAAGCGTCCCAGTTCAAGGCTAATATCGAATTATTCCTAAGGAGGTTGCCGGCGAATGCGACCTTACTCTGGGGCGCACGCGGCACAGGGAAATCCTCGATGGTTCGGGCCGCATTGACTGCCTACCATGACCAGGGTCTGAGGATCGTTGAGGTCGAAAAGGCTCACCTAGGCGACTTGCCCGGCATCGTTGAACAAATACGCGCGGCGCCCTTCCAGTTCCTGATTTACTGCGATGACCTGACATTTGAGGATGGTGAGAGAGAATACTCAGGACTAAAGACCATACTCGACGGTACCCTCGAAGAATTCGGTAGCAACATTCTTGTGGTCTGCACCAGTAACCGTCGCCACCTGGTCTCTGAGCCCATGAGTGACAATCTGCAAGCGACGGTGGTCAACGGAGAGATACACCAGGGCGATGCTATCGAAGAACGCGTCTCACTATCCGACCGGTTCGGGCTTTGGCTTTCGTTCTACCCATACCCTCAAGACATCTACATCGCCATCGTGAAATATTGGTACGAAGAGCTCGGCCGAGACTTGCCTTTACCAGAGTTCTCAGAAGCCTTGGCTGTCGAAGCCAACCGTTTTGCCATTGGTCGTGGCGGACGGGGTGGGCGAGTGGCGCGGCAGTTCGTCATTGACCAGATGGCCAAACAGCTCCTGGAAAAAAAACTGTAACGCAATATTGAATTTGACAAGCGGCGGGGATTTAGTATCGTCCTCTTATCGAAAGCTGAAATTGAAAGGAGGTGATCCAATGTCTAGTGAATTGTGTCAAATGTTGAGTGATGTTGGTTGCCGTAGCGGGAATTGGGGTAACTCCTGAGGACTTACAGCGACTCATAGAAATGTGATCACTCAAGATTACCATTTCGCGAAAGGAGCCAACTCGGCTCCTTTTTTATTTGCTCTATCTAGTATTGCAACGAATATAGCCAGGCACGGTTTGCACATGCATAACTTTTCCGAAGGATCACCACCCCATTTTCCCAAACTTCTTAGTCACGTTTGGCATGATATCTTTCAATAGATCTTTCTTTTTGTATTTGAAGTTAGAGGCTGATATCACGACGGCCACACTGTTGTTGTAATGATTAGGAATCATCACTTGGCCACCCTTACCTGTCAGAACAACCACCTGTTTTCCACCTATCTTGGAAACCCAGAAGAAAAAACCGTACCTCTGATAGTCCCTGGCCGTGGTTTTAATCGCACTATCTAGCCCATCTTTTAGAAACTTCCCGATACAGGAATCAGCCCGCATTTCATTGACCATGTACTGACCCATTTTGGCCCAATCTCTGGTAGTCATATTCAGTCCAGCCATACCCAACGAATAGCCATTTTTATCGGCCCACCAGATCATTTTGCCTTCCGGGGCTATTTGGCTGTAAATCTTGTCATAGAAAATCTCATCGACGGATTTACCTGTTATCTCATTAACCAAAACCGAGGCGGCAGTCACGTCAAGCGTGTGGTATCGGGAGTCTTCACCTTGTTCCGAATATATAGTTTTGACGCTTTGAATCACCGCTAGCTGATCATTAGATCCATCCTGGAAGCGGTTACGTAAAATGTGATTAAGTCCTTGTTCGTTATCTCTGTTTTTGTTGACGCCGCTGGCCATCCGCAAGACGTTTTTAATTGTCACATCTTTATAAACAGAACTAGCAAGTCCATCGGAATAGACGCCCAGAGTGTCCTCCAGGGAACCAATCTTGGCCTCACACAGCAAGTGGCCAATAACCAACCCGACCGCGGTTTTAGTCAGAGACATACCAGGAGCCAAAAACTTTTCGTCAAATCCACGTTTTTCGTTATACCGCTCGTAGACCAACTTTCCATCTTTAAGGACGACGGCACTCATGTTTTCTGGAAAATCAAAGTACTTTTTTAAGTCTTCCTTTTTTCCTGCTTCAAGAAATTTCGTGTTGACAGGATCAAAGGAATTAACGGGGGTAGGCCCGAGTCCTTCCTTCACCCGAAGATCTAGACCCATAATCCGTTTTTTATAGAACCGTTTGTCGACGTCTGCCTGAACAAACGTCACGGCACAAGACAGTACCAAAAGAATTGAAGCTCTACACAGATTCATAACCAGATCCTCTCCTTTTTATTTATCCTCTGTTCGGAGGAAGCTAATAAGATTTAACGCCTACAAGGGGCTGACTATTCACCGGATGTCATGGCCTTCAGATTCTGTTCTTCCTGATTGATCTCTTTGGCCAAGTCCCAGATACCAGAGCGCTTGGACTCGTAAAGAGCCACGTGCCTGCTGAGCTCATATTCCTCCGGCGTGACGACGCCACCGTTTGGTCTTCGCCCCTCGATCAGGCTTTCTAACCTGGCTCTCTTTTCGGTATACAAAAGACGATTCTTTTCGAGCCAGGCAGTCTCATGCTCAGCCTGGTTACGGAGTTGTTGAATATAGGCTCTTTTTTCTTCGATTTTTTTGTCAGTCATGAGGCAAGTCTGCCAACAGCTGAATCTCAAATCACGTCAAATGTGTCTGAGCCAACTATAAACCAAGATGAAATGTACCCACTCTCGGCCACGGAACTCGGCTGAAGACAACGAACAAGAAACCAAGACTAGTTTTTTAAAGGCGCTCCATGAAGATGGTCACTTCCGCCACATCGAAACCAAACTTTTGAATATACGACCGGTTGAATAACCGTCGATCATCGATTACCCAAAACCAATCCTCAAAACTGACCTCGTAAACTGTATCGTCTACCGGGATATCCATCCGATATGACCAACGGAAGGCGTTACCATAGGTAGATCCAACTGCCTCTCCAAGTATGTCGCCTGCGGTCCCACGATACTGACCGCCATCAAGTCTCACGATTCGCCAGGCCCGCTTAGCGGGCCCTTTTCCGACCGCGTACTGGAATGTTTCATCCAATGTTATCTGGTCACCCATAATTGAGCCCTGGATATCAACCTCGAACTTCTGGATCACCTCACCATCTCTGTTTTGTACGAGGCCCCAGGCCTTGACTTCACCATCGAAGAATTGGAACAAATCAAAACTTGGCTCGATCGATAGATAACGCTGACCGTCAAGACTTGTGGCACAACCAGATAAGCCAACCACAATGACAAAAATCCATAAAAAGTTCTTCATTATCAATCGATCCCCATCAATGATTCCCGTATCGCAGGCTCTGAAGTCTGTTCGGACAACCAGATATCAAAGAATCTTCTGCTTAAATTCTGATCCGTAATCGTTCCAATCAATGAGCCATTCAGAAGGAAACGGGCCCCCTCAATCGGATCACTGACACCAATAATCTCGTCTCCCTCAGCGACGTCAGGGAAGATTTTACTTAACTGAGTCTCCCACGAAGCCAGTTCTGACTCTTCAACAAATCCCTGTCGTCGGATTTCCTCGATGGATCGTTGTGTAATATCAGAGCCAGAAAAACCGCGGAGATAATTCAAAGATAGAGCAAACGGTTTTTCCGGATCATAAACCCCGTCAGTGACGTACAGCCCTGCGTCGTAAATATCCCAAAACAAGACACGTAAGCGGCTCTCGCCCAGAAGCACCAGGTTTGGTAGTCCAACACGCTCTAGTGAGGCCGCATGAGTCGACATAGCGAGGACAGCAAACAAAATGAAACTGAGAAAACGAATCAAGACATACCTCTAATTAGCTCTCAGACACTGGACGGATGAATTTGTGAAGTCAGGCCGGGGAGCACCCAAAATCTAAATCGCTAAAAATTGCGTCGGCCCTCTTCCGAAGGTTATAGCGAGACCTCCGCGCAGGCAACCGACTGGCGAACAAACCGGACTCCGCGATAAGCCCTTGGCATATCAATAAAAAAAGCCCCCGAATAGAACCAGGGGCGAACAGCCTCAGGGACAAAACCTAGAGCATCTCAAAGTCAAGGTAAAAACAGCTGTACAGCCATACCGCTTGCGAGCAAACAAATTCCAAACAAAACTTGCTCCAGCTGCCTTGTAAACATAACTACACCTCATCTGATTCAGCGATTACCAGTATGCGGTCTAATGATGGAGAGATATGGGAGACATATGGGTTTGGTAATGGAATTAACGGCCGATGGTTCCGAAACTTCCTAGCGTCCCTGACCCCAGCCCGGGATTCGATTAACTGGTCCAAATCACTGAGGCGAATTCCCCAAAGGCTCGCCCCTCGTGCTTACCAAAAGGTCGGCCATCCCATGGTTTTCATCCCTGTGTCCTTCCTCATCTTCGCGCACTCTTAGTACTACGTCCCTCAAAGTAGCGTCAGCGCGCAAACCGTAATATTCAATGGCCGTGGTCGGTGCCGGGGTGTTCTCGATTAAACCCGAGTCAATCTCTTCGAGGTACTGTGTGTAACTGATTACCGCTTGTTCCTCAAAATAACCGACCATCCTGTGGGCAACTTTCGGAAAGAATACGTACAGCAAAAAGTAGAAGTTCCAAAAAACTGCTTGAGCAAACAAGATAAGGTACCGCTCGAACGCGTTAGGCTTAGCGATCTCAATGAAAATCATCAAATGCATCCGCTCATTCTCGGCCTCCTCTAGGAGTGTCTTGATCCAGCCCCGAGAGTCGTTCTTCATTCCACGGAGACTGCGTAAATGTTGCCACATACCAGCAACCATCCCCGGTACTCCCGCAACTGTCTCCAGAACCACAGCACGGTGCCCGTACCTTTTCTTGAAAAACGTGTCAGCTAGGAACCGAAGAACCATAGTGATTGCTAGAGCAATATGATCCGATATGTTTTCCGGTTTTCGATGCGCCATGTTTCAATTCTCCGTTGATCCGCATCTAGTTGGTCGTTATCGCCGGGTTGGTTTTCAAGATCTAACGCATTTATTTTTTAAAAAGGCGACAGCCAATATTCGCGTGACTGGCGGTTCACTTTTAGGCGAACCGCTGTTATCCTGCGCTCGCTCAAGGATGGGTGAACAGAGAAAAAGGATGGATGAAGGCCGCCACAGAAGCGGTCTTTTTTTAGCTCTGAGACTTCAGATAATACTGAGTCGGGCCTGTCGCTAATAATTCCAGCCCATTTTCCATTTGTAGCTATCTTTTAAATCGCACCAATTTATAGGGTGCTTTCTCTTTGTGACGACTGCTTCCAGGACACAGCAAACAACCAGTCCATCCTCATCGAATTCAATATCAACAACTAGGAAATGCTTTTCCTTGATCGTAGGCGTGACCGCGGTCCATTTGCTGTGGAGTAATTTTTTTGGGTTTATCCGATTCACTCAGGCTCCTAGAAGCACTGCAGGTATTTCCTGTGTTTTATAATTGACCCTCGGCGCTTAGATCAGGAGCTGGAGTATCACCCGCTCGCCCCGCTGTTCTTCGGGCAATTGCCGAGTAACCCTCTCGTTTTACCTCTGCTTACCATGAAACATGCTGGAACCCACTTTTTGGCACTCTTTATGCTTTAGTAAATCAAGATGTCAGGATGACGTCACTCCTGTTCCCCGGTGCGCCGATATCCTCAGCCACCGGGGCTTTTTTTTAAGTGGTCGGAACAGCAGGATTCGAACCTGCGACCTTCTCGTCCCGAACGAGACGCGCTACCAGGCTGCGCTA
>MDTB01150301.1_pt1 | contig 45384 bp, 44 predicted proteins | sample 811161 | NCBI WGS metagenome assembly MDTB01 (sample SAMN05326650, study PRJNA326480) | marine metagenome | isolation source: seawater | place: Mediterranean Sea | collected 2009 | reverse complement strand
ACACCTTCATCTAAATAAGAAATAGCCGTAGAAAAATTTGGTAACCCAGCAATAAAATTATGCGTACCATCAATCGGATCAATGACAAAACAGTTCTCAATTTTTTGATTAATGTCGTACTTTCTCTGCTCTTCTAATATAAAATTATAATTTCCTAATGAATTTATTCTATTGACAATATATTTTTGAACTGACAAATCAAGTTCAGTAATAAATTCATTTTCATCTTTTAATATAATGCGATAATCTTTTCTTCTAGCACTTTTCAGTATTTGACCTGCCTCAACAATAATTTTTTGACATTCTTCATATAAGTAATTAACCTCGTTATTCATGATGGGAGCATGTCTTTTAGTTTACGTTTGAATATTTTCCCAGAAGGAGTCTTTGGCATTGAATCAACAAAATGTATCACTTCGGGGATTTTCAGCCTCTGTAATTTATCGGATAAATAATTTTTTATATCATTTTTACTAATAACACCCTGTCGTTCTATTACAGCAATAATTTTTTCACCAAATATTTTATCAGGTAATCCATATACCGCAGCTAATTTGACATCTTTTATTTGATAAATTACTTCTTCAATTTCTCCAGGAATTATATTTACTCCGCCTCGAATAATCAAATCTTTAACCCTATCAATGAAAAAAAATCTGCCAGCCTTATTCTTATAACCTAAATCACCAGTTAAAAAATATCCTTCATGGAAAGCTTGTTTATATGCAGTTTTATTTTTGAAATAGCCTACAAAAATATTTTCTCCTTTTAAGCCTATTTGACCAGTTTTTCCATCTGAAGCTTCTTTTAAATCTTTAGTGAAAATCTTACATTTATTGACTTTTAAAGGGAAACCAATACTACCGGGTTCCCAATCAATCTCTAATGGATTATCATAATGGCTGGGGCCTGTTTCACTCAGCCCATATAAATTGGAGAGAGGTATCTTAAATTTGTTTTTAAATGCAATTTGAGTCTCTTTTGATAAAGGAGCTGAACCACAACCTACATATTTGAGTGTTTCATTCTTCTGTATTGTTTTTGAATCATAAGGTGTACCTAACATAGATAATACAATTGTTGGAACAAGTTCAACAGAACTGATGCTTAAAGAATGCACTATATCCCAAAAGTCAACTCTTATAGAACTAAAGTTCTTCGCTAAAACAAGAGAAGAACCAGCAAGGATACAAGGCAATAACTGATAATTAATTATTGCAGTATGCCCTAAAGGAAGTACACCAAGAAATCTTGTGTTCTCATTATAGTTAAATTCTTTTACGATAGAATCAATCAAACATAACATATTTTTATGACTATATTCTACACACTTTGGATTGCCTGTAGTTCCTGAACTATAATATATACAACTGATATCATTTAAATTGTTTTGCGTGATTACTCTTTTTTCATCTATTCCATTTAAAGAACCTAAGAAAGAACCTGTTGACTTGATATCATGGGTTGATATTTTAGAAACATCGCTTTCTAAATCTTTGTTTTCGTGAAATATGTATTTAGGTTTTATAAAAGCTAAATTTTTAATTATTTCGGAAGTAGAAAGACTAAAAGGGAGTGGATTAACCGTAGCATTAAGTCTTAGACATGAAAAATACAAAATTAAGAAAGACAGATTATTACCAATGCATAATGATATTATATCGTTTTGAATGATTCCCTTACTAATTAAATAATTACAACATTGATTAATCTTTTTTTCAAAGTCTATGTATAAAATTTTTCTGCCTGTAATTTCCTCAAAAACTATCTTTTCAGGCATTGATTTTGCATGAAAAGAAATATAATCTGAAATATTACTTATCTTCAATTTTTCTGTTTAATATATTAATAATCGATTGAACGGATACAATTTCAAACATTTCTTCAAATTCAAATTCAATACCAAATTCCTTTTCAATACTACTGACTAAAGTCATATGACCCAAAGAATCCCATGATAGTATATCTGAGGGACCTGTTTTAGCATTGATGCTCTCTTTTGTAATACTAAAAGTTTTTGCTACTACCTCGTATACTTTATTCTCCATAATAAGTCTAACCTTTTTTGATCATCATTTGTTTTATCAATAGAGCTTCTAATATTTTTTGTCCATTTTCTATAGTTTCTAGAGTAACAAGTAATACGTGAGCACTTTTAAACTAACCATCATCATACAAACAAAAAAGCCCACGAATATAAGGTTTGATTTTGAAGTGCAGTTTTTTATCCCAATTTATATTAAAAAAATCAGATTCAATTAAAATGACATTTTTTTTCTTAGAATAAGCCAATTCAAAGAACTATAAGTTTTTGGTACAGACTTAAATCCTTTCACCAAATTCGCTCTCTAAAATCTTCTTATTTATGTGTCTAATTTTTTGAAATAATATCTAATAATTCCACTTCAAAAATGAGCATACTATTTCCAGGGATTTTGGGTCTAGGTCTTGAACCATATGCTATGTTTGGATGAATAAAAAATTCATACTTTGCACCCACCTTCATTAGTTGCAGTCCCTCTGTCCACCCTCTAATGACTTGATTTAATCCAAATTCAGATGGCTCACCTCTTTCTATTGAACTATCAAATTCAGTACCATCCACTAATCTACCTACATAATGAACTTTGACTCGGTCAGTATTCCTAGGACTATCCCCGTCTCCTTCTTTTAACACCCTATATTGTAAACCAGTTGGTGTTTCTTTAATATCATTATTATCTTTCTTGTTTTTATCTAAGAATTCATCTGCAAGTTTAAGATTTGACTCACCTTCTAATTTTGCTTTATTCCTTATGTTATCCTGAAGGGATGCTAAAACACCTCGGCGTTGTTTCTGATCTAATTTTACCAAACCAGTTTCCATACCATCCATCAATCCAGCCACAAATACATCGTAATCAATTTCTACTTCCTGACGTTTCAAGTTTTCACCTAAATCTGCTCCTAATGCATAACTAGTTGAATCCATAAAAGTCGATAGATTTGATATTGACTTTTCTTTTGTATTAGATCCACAACTAATAATGGCTAATGCACTATACAAAATAACAAAATATTTCATTTTTAATTTCCTTTCTTATAATAAGCAATTTTTCTTTTATGAACAACACACTATTCTTCATAACCAAGAATGAATAGACCACAATCTTAAATAAAAGTATTTTTATTAAATATTTAATAGTTTAATGGTTCATTATAAGTATGTTCATAAGTAGAAAATTACAGAATTTTATTATAACCCTGTTAATAAATCATGAACCCTGATACTAATTTTTCGATTAGAACCTTCATAGGTGGCTATGATAAAAATTTTTCGTATCTAATTACATGCAGTGCCACTGGTTTCCAAGTTCTTGTAGATGCCTCTATAGAATTAGAAAAATTCTCAAAATTTATCATCAATTCTCCATTAGCAATATTGATTACACATAGTCACAATGATCATATTTATTTTTTAGATAATTATTTAAAAGCATATCCCAAAATGAAGATTTTAGGATATTCTAATTCTAGTATTTTATCTAAGATAAAAAATTTTATTCCTTTAAAAAATAACCAAACTTTAAATATTGGAAAGCTAAATTTTAAAGTCATTTACACCCCCGGACATTACTATGACTCTATCTGCTATGAATTAAAGCCTGTATTATTTACAGGAGACACAATGTTTGTTGGAAGGACTGGTCGTGTTAAAAGTAACAAAAGTAATATCAAACATCTTTATGATTCCATTTATAATAAAATTTTAAAGATGCCAGATAATACTCGTATTTATCCTGGTCATGATTATGGAGAGGCACCTTCAATTCTACTTCAAAAAAATATTCAATCAAGTCATCTATTACAGGCAAAAAATTTTGATGATTTTAAAAATAGAATGGAAGATTATGAAAAAAGTCGAGAAATAGATTATTAGTTTTTTAATAAATAGTAATTAATTAACTGAAAAATTTTATATAAATATTTCAAAATCTTAAAAGTAATCATAATAAATATTATTTAATTATTCCATGATTTATCAAGCACTATCAAGTTCAGTCTCTCCAAAAACAGCTATTATTATGCTTCATGGATGGACAGGAAATATAAGTTCCATGAAACCAATATCTAAAATCCTAGATATAAAAAATATAAAATGGATATTCCTGCAAGGTCCAATTAAAGTAAAAAAAGATTCTTTTTCATGGTTTAATGAAAAACGGCAAGGTGAATCACAATTGAATGATTCTTTTACACTATTAAAGAAACTAATTAAAAGATTAAACAAACAAGGTTTTGCTTATTCATCTATCTATATCCTTGGATTTTCTCAAGGTGCTTGTCTGGCAATGGAATTTATAATTAGGCAATCATTTTCGATTGGAGGCATTATTCCAGTCTCAGGATTTATACGCTATGTCAAAGGATTAAATGAAGAAAGTTTCTATAAGAGTAAAAAAACAAAAGTTCTAATACTACATGGGAAAAAAGATGAAATAGTATCACCAAAAAATAGTATCCAAGCTCAAAAATTATTTCTCAAAGCTGGTTATAAATCAAATCTCCATTTTTTTAATACACGACATAAATTTCCAATGCAGGCAAAAGACTTAGTAAAAAAATTTGTCTTAAATAGATAAAATAATCCATGAATTCAACTTCAAACCTATAGTTTTATATCTTTTACCCTAAAATCAATATCAAATAATACTTTTTGACCTAGACGTAAACCTCTTTAATCTTCAATTATTCTAAAAGATTCCTCATATGTACAAAAAAATCCTCACAATCTTCACTAGTTATAAATTGGTTTCTTTTTGAAGTGATGAATTCTTTTAAAATTCTTATCTTCATTGATGAACCTTATTTTGTTTTTTTAAAATCCATAGATACAGAATTTATACAATATCTAAGCCCACTAGGCTGCGGTCCATCTTCAAAAACATGACCAAGATGCCCCTCACATTTACTACAAGTTATTTCTATACGCTTCATTCCAAAACTATTATCTTCAACTTCATCTATAGATTCTGGTATAGCGTTATAAAAAGCAGGCCATCCACATCCAGAACGATATTTTGTTTCTGAATTAAATAATTTATTCCCACATCCTGCACAAACATATGTTCCATCTTCAAAATGACCATCATACTCACCTGTATATGCTCTTTCAGTTCCTTTTTCACGTAAAATATGATATTCGGCTGAAGATAAAACCCTCTTCCATTCTGCATCTGTTTTTTTCATTTTCTCATTATTCTTTGTATCTGAATTTAATATTATATTTTGGTTAATAGAATTTTGACAATAAAAATTTTGTATTGAAAAAAAAAATATAAATTCCAGTTTTCATTATTGTACTTAAAAGAGATTTTTTCATTATTTAATTTTTGTTCCATTTACAACTAAAGTTCCAGGGAAATCACCTTCGGCATTTGTCTGGAAAATATTTATATTTTTTAAACCGCAAGCATTGAAAACCTCAATCCAATCTTTTTTACTTAATAATGCCATATTAGTTTTTAAATCATATGGCCATGAATGACTTTTTTTATTTTCAGTATAATAGTCTATTCCCATTATTATTCTTCCTTTAAACTTCATCCAATTATTTACAATATGTGAAATTATCTCCATTGGATTTTCAAAATAATATATCACCTCCATACTATGTACAAAATCAACTTTTATATCAGGTTCCCATTTTAATAACTCAGAATGAATATATTCTCCATTTGGATCAATTTTTTCTGCTTTTCTAATCATCTCTAAAGCGCCATCGACTCCTATCGCTCTACTACATAATGGATGTTTATTTATTTTTCTTACTACCCACCCATTTCCACATCCAGCATCTACAAAAGAGAAAGGCGCTTTTTGATAATGAACTAATTCATTAAGCATAGTTTTTACAGCAGTCATATGATTTTTTTGCATACCACTGTCTCTATCTTGCAGTGCCCATTCACTAAATATATCTGTTGCTTTTTTTAAAATCATATTGGTTTATCGATAATGATTTAAAACACTGGAAATCGCTATTCCAATACTTAAAAAATATAATACTCCAGAAATTTCATCAGGAATGTTTAGCCATACATCCATTAATATAATAAAACCTCCTGCAATACTCATCCAAAAAAATATTGTTATAATTTTTTTCAATAATAAAATCACATTAAATGAGTTAACCATATTAGTATGTAATGGTAGAAACAAAACCCTAAACAAATAATAACAAAAGATTTTATAATATAATTTTTCATTGGTTATTCAATCATATCAGAAATAGATAAAATATCTAAAATATTATGCTTACTATTATAATCACAATCACCTGCCCACAATTGAAAATCATTAATTTCATACTGCTGCGTGATAAATGATGAAATTAATGCTAGGTCAAGTAATGAAATAATTCCATCATTATTAATATCACCTTTTTCATTTATGCTCTGATAATCAATTACCACATCATATCCAGATAAAAGGCAAGGAAATGCGACCGTACTATGACCTCCAAATTCTTCAGGTAATAATTCTAGATTTACATTTGGTGCACCATTTGATTGAAATACATCATAGGCAATCTGAGAGTTTTGGTACGGTATAATATCATCTCCAAGTCCATGAAACAGAAATGTGTTAGTTTGCGGAGTCCAATTTAAAAGTGTATTTTGCTCCAATGTTTGTCGAAAAAAATGGTCTTCATTATTAATAAATTCATCTAATACATCATCTGAAAGAATATCTAATACATCATCTGGAAGCATTGCATTTATTTCTGAGCCAGAATGAGTGCCATCATATAGAGAAGGAAGAGTATCTGCCCAAAATGGTTCAAAATAATCATGGAAATTAATATCTAATCCTTGGTAGTACCATAAATGACTAGTTAATACGTAAGGTACATAATATGGACTACTATAAAATGGGCTTGATAAAAAATACTCTACCATAGTCCCTGAAAGGTCATATGGTCCAGCCATTGGAAGCGATGCAGTAATAATAAATTCATCATTATGATTCAATTCAATTCCCCGCTGTGCAGCTAGAGTTGCATAACCACCCTCCGAATATCCTAATAAAAATAATTGCTCATTATATTGGAAAGTATTCTCACCCTGAAGTTGATTAGATAGATCCTTCACTGCTCTTAACATATTTACAACTGCTATAGTATAAGAATCTGCAATAATATAAGGATGAAATTTTTCAGGGTTTCCTAATCCTTCATAATCAGGAAAGATAGCTATAAAACCTGAGGGTGAGCTTACTAACCCAATTAATAATACTTCTGTATTTGAAAAGCTCAAGCCAGTAATAGATGGTGCCTCTTGGTCTAAAGATGTCGTACCATGTTGATAGCTTAAAATTGGAAAAGCTTGAGTCGGGCTTTGAGGAATACACACTAATCCAGAAAGAGTATCTACGGTATTATCTGAGTGGTATGATTCATATTTTATATCATATATTGATATTGAATACATCGTATTCGAAATACCACCACCTAATATATTTAGAATAGATTCAATATATGCTATAGACAATGTTTGTTGAAAATTATATTCAATTAAATCTCCAGGATCTGGCTTTATTGTTGAAAAATAAAATAAATATAATATTATATAAGATTTTTTTATCTTCATAAAATTTTTTTATTTATACAAATGGTAAATACAATCAATCTAAAAGTAGAAATTATCATTATTTGCTTTTCAACTTATACTATGTATTTAAGCAACAATGTTTTACAAAATTTAATACACATTTAGACTGCGTCTTATTAGAATAATCTAACTAATTACAACAGGTTTATAATACATTATAGTAACTGTGATAATTAATATCAATAAAGTAAAACAAGTTATAACCAAACGTTTCATTTTTACTCCGAGAGTGTGTTTTTTTAATAAATATAGATTGAAATTTAAAAATTTGAATAATTAATTTAATTAAGAATAAAAAATTTTTGATTTATAATCGCTACTAGACCAATCTAATCCTAACGGAATAGAATATAAATTAAACGCTAGCGAAATTCTAATTTTATCCCTTGAATCACTTTTTCCCCCTAGAACTTTCATTATTACTAAAATTATTATACTTCTCAAAACAAAATGTTTGGTGCAAAGTAGATGCACAAAAAATTAGAACAATCAACTTTTGAGAGACAACTTGGAAAATCAAAGAAGAAATATTTTCATTTGCAGGTGGACCATATTGTAAAACACCAACATAAAAGAAAATTGAAATAAAGAACCCCCCATATCCAAAAGCATATTTTTTAGCCATTATGTCCGACCTAAAGATAACCATTGTATAAAAAAAAGAAGTCACTAAGAAACAATGAAAAATATTATTAGCAAAAAAAACATGTAAATCAAATACAATATCCGTGGGAGTAAGTCCAGTTCCTATCATACAAATTGACCCAAAGAATGCAAAAATAGAGCCAATAAAACAAAATATATAATTAATTCTATCATTTCCTAAAAAGGCAGGCAGTCTAGAATAGTACAAACAAAATGTTAGTCCAACTATAGTTAAAGAAAAAGAAAAAATTATCATTGATAAATAATTTGGTTCACCATTTCGAGCAGCATATGCACCCATATCAGAAAAAAAGTTTTTTGCAACGGAATATCCAATGGTAGACCCGTCATGGATTGTACCTCCAGGATAAAAGGACATCCCAAGAATTTGTAATATTATAAATAAACCCAAGGAAATTCTTGGAATTAAAACTAAAGAATTATAATTATTGGTAGGTTTATAATTAAATATCATGTTAGTAATTTGATTAATATTTTTAATTAAACATACAATTTATGTTTGTGATGTGAATCACTTTTATAATACTTTATATAAGGACATTAAAACGCTTGAACGTATATTAATTATGATGTGCCTATTTAGGTACATTGGTATGTGGAGAACGGGGCATAATTTGACTAGTGAAGACACTTTCACTTGTGAATTATGTCCCTGTTCAGCTCCATGAAAGTAGTATTTTTTATATATTTGCATGCCAATATGCTATCCCTATAAAAACAAATTGAAGAGGTAATCTCCCCCATGCAATTACTGGGTCTAATCCAATCACCATTCCATTTGTAATAGCTAAATAAATATTCGCAGGATATACAAGAATTAATAGAATAATAAGACCTATCCCTGCATAATATCTCTTTTTTGGAAACAACAATAAAAAACCTAAAATGATTTCAGCAATACCAGTTATATATACTATTTCTAATTTATATGGAAATATTGGTGGAACAATAGATACAAACCATCCTGAATTAGCAAAATGCATTAATCCTGCCATTATATAAAAAGTTCCCATAGCATAAATGCTAAAGGATCTAAATCTTTGGAAAAGCATTATTTTATCCAAAAATTAAAATGTGGTACCAAGATTATCCGTTTTGATTAGAAGTATATCAGGTATGTTATTGCTAGTTGAATTACTAAATCCAGATATAATATATCCACTATCTAAAGTTTCAATTGCCCAAAGTCCTCTATCATCACTATTCCCACCATAAGTCTTATTCCAATCTATATTTCCATTTGGGTCAGTTTTTACAAGCCAGAAATCATAATCTCCATTATTATCGTATGAATCTGTCCACCCTGATATTAAATAACCTTGATCAGTTGTTTGTACTACATTTCGACCTTTATCTGTATTCTCCCCTCCATAAGCTCTAGACCAAAGCTCATTCCCAACTGAATCAACTTTGATTAAATATGCATCATCTCCACTACCAAAACCATTTGTATGTCCTACTATGATATATTCACCATCATTTGTTTGTTTTACTGAACGACCTGATTCCGTGGTTGAATTTGAACCAAATGTATTTGTCCATAAAGTATCACCATTTATATCAGTTTTTATCAACCAAACATCACCATTCGAATCTCCATTAGACCTAGTAATTCCAGTCATGATAAATCCATCATCATTTGTGCAGAATACAGAATATCCATAATCATTACGATTGGTCAGATTTAATTCTTCTTCTATACCTCCAAATGTTTTATGAAAAATTATCTCACCAGATTCATCAAATTTCAATAACAATAAGTCACTGAAACCAGTTTCATCAAATATTTCTCCTGAAATGACAAAAGATTCATCTGGAGTGATATCAATAGAATGTCCTTCTTCATCATATTCGGTACCAAAACTTTCGTGCCAAACAATATCACCAAAAGAATCCAATTTTAATATCAATACATCTTTACTTGAATGTGTAATAAATCCTGTAATAATAAAACTACCATCATTTAATATATTTATACTATTAATCTGATCTGTTCCACTAAAAGTATAATTTTTTTTCCACTCCTCTTGTCCTTCACGATCTATTTTTATTATCAAGGTATTACTATACTGATCACCAAGCATACTAGAATTGCCAGCAACAATATATCCGCCATCGCTGGATTGAATTACTACTCTACCATAATCATAGCTTGCATCTCCATAGTATTCATTAAACAAATACCATGAAGAACCCATTCTTATATTACTTTCAGTTTGTAGTCCCCAATAATCTGTAATCATTATCTGATAATATTTATATTCACTTGGTTCAATTTGATAATTTTCAAAAGAAGTAATATTAATATCATTTGTTTCAAAAATCTTCACACTGTTTGACATGTCAGGGTTTATAGATTCAAATAAAGTATAAGATGAGAAATCATCTTCAGAATTGGGAGTCCAGATTATCTGAAATAAACTGTCTAAAAATTCTATAGTTAAAAGTGTTGATTCCATTGGCGGTTTATCTAGTACATAATAGCTATCACTCATTGAAGTATAACCATATATATCTTCTACTTGAATCCAATACAAAAAAGGCTCTACTGGATTAAAATCATTAATTTGTATAACTGTATCCATAATATTTGTTATCTCTTCAATAAGAATTTTTGTAGAATCGTCATCTTGTGCTCTAAAAATTTTATATTTTTTAAAATCTTCATTTAAACACATATCAAAAACTATTGTCATAATTGAGTCTGTGTAATTGATAGATTTTATATTAACGATATTGGGGTAAGAGCCAGAATTATCAACCAATATAGAAATAGAATCACTAAATCCAATATTATTATTCACATCCTTTGCCATTACCATAATAGAATATTCTGTACTATCTAAATAGTTCACTGTATTCCATAATAGTTCATAGGGTTCACTGCTATCTACTACACCAATACTAAGATTATCTATCCATAATTCAACTAGTTCTACTGCATCATTGTCATCAGCAATGCATTTTATAGAAACAATTTCAGATGCAACAGTAAACTCTAGAGGTTCTATAATAGATACAAGTGGTGGAGCAATATCTTTATCTTCTTCACATCCCGATTGAATTATAAAAAACAAAAAACAAAACAATGGGTACTTTTTCATAATAATATAATTAGTGAAATGAATTATCAAATAAATAAGCTATACCTATATGTAGTGCTGCTCAGATTTATAAATTATAAAAAACCTTAATTTTAAATAACCTCAGGCACATAATTATATATTGATCTAGATGGCCGTTCATAATCTTTTTGCTGGACTCTATCTGGAAGAATGACTTCAGGTGATTTGACTTCAGAATATTTAATTAAGCTTAAAAAATGACTAATACAGTTTACTCTTGCTTTCTTTTTATTGTCTGATTCAACAACATACCATGGAGAAAATTGAGTATCTGTATGCTCAAACATATTATCTTTTGCCTTTGAATAATCATCCCAACGATTAACTGACTCTAAATCCATTGGACTGAGTTTCCAACCTTTTGTTGGATCTTCCGCACGTGCCTGAAATCTTTTCATTTGTTGCTCAGCACTTACAGAAAACCAATATTTGATAATTTTAGTTCCTGAGCTTATAATCATTCTCTCAAATTCTGGACATGTTTGCAAAAAATTAACATATTCTTTTTCCGTACAGAATCCCATTACTTTCTCAACACCTGCACGATTATACCAACTTCTATCAAATATTACTATTTCACCTGATGCAGGTAAATGGGGAACATATCTCTGATAATACCATTGTGTTTTCTCACGTTCTGTTGGAGCCGAAAGTGCCACTACCTTACAATGCCTTGGGTTTAAATTCTCAGTAATTCGTTTTATAGTTCCACCCTTCCCTGCAGCATCACGTCCTTCAAAGATAATTGCTATTTTTTGACCTGTATCAATCACCCAATCCTGAAGTCTGACTAATTCTATTTGAAGATCATTAATTTTTTTCTCATATTGCTTTTTTAGCTCTTTGCTTTCACTCATAACTCTCTACTCTTACTTGGTTTAATAAAATATTTCCTGTATCATATTGAGAAATTCTCTTGGTAATCTAATAATATTATAATAAACAAAAAACCCTGCAATTAATAAACAGCTCTAAATCATTTTCTTATTATTATATGCTAATTATATTTTAAAACTAATTTGATGATTCAGAAAGTATGTCTGAAAGTTTTAATATATTAATTAAATCAACCATATTATCATAATTAACATCAGCAAATATTGTAGTATTAGTATCAAAATCTTTCTCGCCCATTAGGAATGATAAAATAAAAATCAACAATAGATATATTTCCATCAAAGTTTACATCCTACATAAGAACTCGATTATTATCAATAACTTCAATAACCTTTCTTAAAGTTATTTTAACAACTTCGTGAGCTTCACTCCAGTCTGCCGAACCTCCAACATGGATATGCCCAGCTAAGTAACAAGATTGAGTTATATCATTTAGTGAATCCATTTGGGCTTTATACCACACCCCATGGTATCCTAAATATTCAGATAAATAATTCCCAGTGTCATAAGTATAATCAATAACTGGGAATAAATTAAGACTACTTTTATATAATAGATATTATTTGATAAATGCTTTACAGGAATAATCTCATCAACAATGTTCTTGGGTATCATTAAACCTGGACTTAACATGACTTCTTTTATTTGAAAAACTTCATTGATTTGAAAAAATTGTGGATCACCATGAGGGAACTCCTTTGAAAAAAGAACCCCATAAATAAAAATCTATGAAAAAAATGCTTGCATGTAGACATAACTTTTTCTCCTCTTATATTATAAAAACTTCCTGAGCGTGAGATGAATATAAAGAAATACTATTTAATTATTATGGCTTACCATTCAATGCAGAATTAGAACTTTTGCCATTCTTCATCCAACCAAACTGACCTTGATTATCATAAAGCATTATTGTCCCTTCTCCTCTATGATTATTTAAATCATATAAAGAACCCATTTCTGCAACTTTTATACCATATTCATTGTTGAGTTCAAGAATTCCTGACTTATCTCGACTTGTTCCCAAATAGGAAGTTGATTCTCCGCTCATATTAAAAGTTTGGAAATGACCACCTCTACTATCTTTGCCTTCACCTAAATAACAGGTCATTATCTCTTTCCTATTATTCGTCTTTATAAAGCCACCTCCATGCTGACCAGTTCCAAGATAAGTAATTTGCTTTCCAACTGCATTATGGACTCCAATAACACCAGCGTCATCTTCAGTCGTACCCGCATAGATTGTATGGATACCATCTTTATTATATGTCTGTAAAACTCCACCTCCATTATCACCACTACCAAGATAGGAGGTCCGTTTTCCAAATTGATTATATGTTTTAAGAAAACCAGAACCACCTTCCCCAGAACCGAAATATGCTATTTGATTTCCATTCCTATTGTGAATCCCAATCATACCTACACCATTCTCTCCTGTTCCAATATATGTCGTTTGATTTTCATTTTCATTAAATGTTTTAATGAATCCCCCTCCATATTTTCCCGGACGAACAGTTATACTAGTTACAATAATATCTCCAAGGTCTTTGTTTTTACTCCCCATAAAGATAAATATACTCGAGGTTAAACAGATAGCAGTAAAAAATCCTGTAAAATATTGTCTCATTCTTTCTCCATTTTTACTTTTAGAATAAATCAAACTACTAATCATTCAAGAAAGAAAAAAAATAATCTAGAATCTTATTTAGTTCTCATTTAAATACTCGAAAATATTGTTAGAGACCAACTTAACATATTTTTTTTTATAGCTTATACCACCATGTTTTGCACCGGGAATGATTACAAGGTCAGAATTTGGAAGTAATTCTGCCAGTTTTTTTGTATGATTAATTTTAATACGATTATCTCTTCCTGCAACGATTACAAGAATCTTCGTTTTGATTTTTTTTACTTGATTATCAGAAAATGATGGATAAATCATATTGCCTCCATCCATCATTAATTGTTTTGTCTTTTCAAATTTATCTTGCTCTCCAATTTGTTCATAAGCACGATCCATAACTTTTAAAATATAATTATCCCTTCCATTGATATTATCCATAAAACCATTTTTAGTAAGATAATCATCACCTTTACGATAATAAATACCTTTATGATTATATAGAGATGCAATAGAAACGCCTTTTATTATTTTTTCTGGATAATACTTAGCTAAAGAAAGCAAAGCAAAACCTCCAGCACTGTGTCCAACTATATAAAAACTACTATAACCTAATTTATCAGTAACTAAAACTATATCTTCCACTATTTCTATATAGGATGAAGACATCTTACCCGTAGATGAACGACCATGCCCTCTCATATCAATACCTATTACAAAATATTTTTCTGAAAGTACCTCAATCAATTCACTATATGCTTCAGTAAATGAAAGAATACCGTGTAGAAAGACTAGAGGAGGTAAGCTCTTATCGCCAACAGTATGATAAGAAATGGTCTGATCCTCTAAGGAGAGATTATGTATTATACCACCATTAATTGGATCTGTTATCTTTGAAGCATAATAAGTAGTGCAGCTAAATAAAACAAGTAATGCCAAGACAAAACATATTTTTAATTTAATTCTATTCATAATCTATGGGAGTGATTGTTCCCCCTTCAACTATCTTATAATATTTATTTGCGATAATATTTTTAAATATTTGTTTATTTTCTCCTGGCCAAAATATCTCCAATTTATCCACCATTTTCTCCTGATCAATGCCAAAAATAATTCTCTGATCATTTGAATTAAGATAGCTACCAGCAGTATTGACCCACGCTACTTGAGAATCTACTTTAGTTTGAATAACTATCTTACTTCCAATCGCTTGCCGATTACTGGTATTACCTTCAAGAAAAAAGCCTATCCAATTGTTCAACGAAGAACTTTTATTAATCAACAAATTTGCCTTTCCATTATTATTTGATACAATAATATCTAGATCACCATCATTATCTACATCACAAGATGCGGCACCTCTACTTACTGCCTTATTTAAGATATCACCTCCAATATTAATTGTTCTATCAATAAAGCTACCATCTCTTTGGTTAATATAAATCTGGTTTGATTGTAAATGCTCATATGAACTATTAAAGAGGTTTATATTATCAATAACATGACCGTTTGAAACAAATATATCTAACCATCCATCAAGATTTAAATCAATAAACTTGGTACCAAAAGCAAGGAAATGAATACTTGGTTTACCAAGGCCTAACTGATTAGTAGCGTCAGTAAAAATTCCTTCCCCTTGATTAAGATAAAGCGTATTAGTTTCACCACTATAATTTGTTACATAGATATCTAACCAACCATCACGATTAATATCGCCAATATCAACTCCCATTCCAGCTTCTGGTAAACCATTACCATTGAAACCAACTCCCCTTATCAATGCATTCTCTGTAAATCTTCCTTCTCCATTATTTATGAATAATAAATTCATATCTTTATCATTCGCAACATAGATATCCATATCTCCATCATTATCTATATCTCCAGGAACAACTCCTAGCCCTCTCATCCTATATCTGCTGATTCCTGAACGACTAGATCTATCAATGAATATTCCTTTATTATTATAATAGAATTTGTCCTCTACTCCAATGAATATATCAGGATCACAATAAGACCTTGCAACTAATTGACCATGTCGCTGGTATTGCATTGGACTTGTACATTCAGGATTATCTTCAATTGAATATTCCACATAGTTAGTAACATACAGTTCAAGCCAACCATCATTATCACTATCAAAAAAGGCTGCGCTCATACCCATCGCTGGATTATTAATACCTATATCTGAAGTAATATCAGTGAAGGTGCCATCCTTATTGTTTTTATAGAAAATATCCTGTCCATAATTTGTTACATATAAATCAATCCCTCCGTCATTGTCATAATCTCCGCAAGCGCAACCCATACTATAACTTTTATCACCTACACCAGCTTCTTTAGTAACATCCGTCCACTTTGAATTATCATTGCGATATAATTTATTTTCTAGGTTCTTTGTTTTTCCCCAACCTGGTAGTGGTGCACCCTGGGGAAAATATAAATCCATATCCCCATCGCTATCATAATCAAATACACAAATCCCTGACCCCATTGATTCAATATAATAATAATTCCCTGACCCACCATGATCATGCTCAAAATTCAATGATTGCTCATGAGCCAAATCAAAAAAAACTAATTTTTCTCCAATTATTGGTGATAAATACAATAAATAAATAAGGATATAATATTGGAAATATTTTTTTTCCATTAAAATTTAATATTCTTCTGTACCATCTAGTGTTCCATCTAAATTGTAATATTTCCATAATCCAGATTGGATTCCATTATTAAAATTACCTTCTTCTTTTTTCTGTCCACTATCATACCACTCGCTACGAAGACCATGTGGTCGACCATCAATAAAATACATTATTGATTTCTTCTTCCCATTTAGATGCCATAAAATATGCTTCCCAACCGGTACTTGATTTTTATAGTGACCTTCACCTTGCTTGTTACCGTTATCATACCATTGAGTTAAAAGCCCCTCCGAAGTTATTTCTTCTTTTTTCATTCCATTTTCGTACCAATCTGTTCTCAACCCAACTATTTTCCCATTTGTAAAAAAAGCTTCAGAACGTTTTTTCCCATTTTGATACCAAAATGTATGTATTCCTTCTTCTTTATTTTTAATATATCGACCCTCTGCCTCTTTATTACCTTTTTGATACCATTTTATCCATTCACCATCAAATTCATTAAATAAATAATTTCCTTCTTCTTTTTTCTGCCCATTATCATACCATTCCTCTCTTATACCATGTGCCTTACCATCCTTAAAAGAGGCCCTTAGTCTTATTTGCTCATTTGAATACCATTGTTCCCAAATTCCATTTGCAATACCATTGCTATAATTTTCTTTGCTTTTAATTTCTCCATTTTCATACCACTCATACCATAGTCCATTTTTTTCCCCTTTTAATAAACGACCATTATTTTTTTTATTTTGATTATCATAAAGAGAGTATACCTGACCTGTATAAGGAGACTTTGTTTCTGATTGAACATAAACTCCATTTACATTCTCTAAATCTGATTCAAAATTGAGTGATTCTTTTAAACAAGCAATGAAAAAAACACTAAATAAATAAAGTAAACCAAAAAGGCGTATAGAATAAAAAAATTTTATCATGAACTTCTATTTCATTAATACGATTTTTCTAGTATCCAAAAAATTTTCAATCCGGATAGCATAAATATAGGTTCCTGAACTTACCTTTCTTCCTAATTCATCCATAGCATCCCATCGAAAATTCACTTTCCCTGGACCCTCATACCTATTTGATAAATTTTTCACTACTTCCCCAGCTATATTATAGATCTTGATTTGTACTAGAGAAGTTTTAGGAAGATAATAGCTAATATTTATATATGGATTAAATGGATTTGGATATGCAGAAAAAACCACAGGTTCCTCTGGCATTAATATTGCCGATAATATATCATTACAGCTACTCGTATCTTGATATCCTATAGCACCATCCAAACAATATGGATAAGGAGAACAAAAAGAATTTTCGGAAAAATTAAATAATAATGAGTTGCTCCAATTAAGAGCAATATCACAGATACTTTCACTTAGTTGTCCATTAAATTGATTATCATTAATATATAAATATTCTAAATTTTCTAAGCTATTTAATTCCGCAGGAAAGGTTCCAGATAATTGATTATTATACAAAAAAAAATGTGTGAGATTTGAAAGATTACTTAGTTCTAACGGTATAGGACCAGATAAATCATTATCATAAAGATATAATTCCTTTAAATTTTCTAGATTACCTATATTTGAGGGAATTTCTCCTGATAATTCATTTCCATTTAAAAATAAATATTCAAGATTAATAAGATTTCCAATCTCTGAAGGGATAGACCCTGTAAGACCATTGTTTGACCTATCTAATGAATCAGTATCTGCAACTATATAACATTGATCCCAAATATAAAATTGACTTTCTGCAATTAATGAACAATTTGTTGTATCTTGAATGCCTATATTATCTAGCATACAATTGGGGTAAGGACCACAAAATTGATTATCAAAGATTTTTACATATGATGGATTATCAAGTTCAATTTGCATCTCGCATATATTACATGGTAATTCACCAGTTAACTGATTATTATACAACCACAAATTAGTAAGATTAGACAATTTAACGATATTGGATGGTAATAGCCCTTCAAGGTTATTTTCATATAAAAACAATGATGCTAAGTTGGTTAGGTTACCAATTTCATTAGGAATAGAGCCTGAAAGTGAATTTCCATGTAAAAACAACCTTACTAAACTTGTTAAGTTTCCAATCTGCGCTGGTATACTTCCGGAAAGATTGTTTCTATATAAATATAAATCCTCCAAGTTAACAAGGTTCCCTATCTCCTCTGGAATAGGTCCTGAAAGATTATTTAGGAATAAACTTAAATTGGTCAAATTCTCCAAATTTCCAATCTCTAATGGAATCGAACCAGTTAGTTGATTGCTATATAATTTTAAACCAATAAGCTCTGTAAGATTCCCTATCTCTGTAGGTATGGTTCCGCTTAAATCATTATTTTGTAAATATAAATAGTTTAGACTAATCAAATTTCCAATTTCTGAAGGAATAGATCCTGTTAAATTATTAGCTGAAAGGTTTAAATATTCTAGATTAATCAGATTCCCTATATCACTTGGTATTTGCCCATTAATATTATCTGCTACTAGATTTATTGATATAGTACTATCTATAGAATAACAATTTTCCCATAGATATATCTCTGAATCATTGCAATCCTGAGAGATTAATAAATTTAATAAAAAGAGGGAAAAATAATATTTATTATATCCAAACATCATTCTCTTTTGTAAGGGAACTATTTCTATTGCCAGTATTCACAACTCCTCTAGGTTCAACCAACATAATCTTACATTCCTCTGATGCAGTCGGTTTATGTTCAACACCTTTAGGTACAACATAGAGATCACCTTTATTTAATTCAACTACTCCATCTCTAAGTTCTATTTTCATATTTCCATCTATAACTATAAAAACCTCATCTGTTTCATCATGATGATGCCATATAAACTCACCTTTTATTTTAGCAATTTTAAATTGATAATCATTTAGCTCTGCTATTACCTTAGGAGACCAATGTTCTTTAAGATTCATAAATTTTTTATTTATGTTAACTTTTTCCATGTTTACTATTTTTATTATTTATCATTGAATTTGAATTTACTGGATATCTGTAAGATTGAAATGGAATCAACAACAGATTCAAAATATTAGAATGATCTCTAGATTTCATATGGGTATCAAGTCCGTAAACCAAGTTGTCCAAGTTGTCCATATTTGAGACTGTTCCAAAAATATGATCCCAAAAAGAAAATATGTTCCCATAGTTACTATCTGTGTAGGGCTGCATATAATGATGATGGATCTTATGAAAATTTGGAGTAACAAATATATACGATAGAACAAGATCTAATATTTTAGGAATCTTTATATTGGAATGAGAAAGACTTGCGAAAAATGCAGAAACAGTTTGATATAGCATTACGAGTCCAAATGATGCCCCAGTTATATATACTGCAAGCGTAGTAAAAAATAATCGGAATATATTTTCTCCTGGATGATGCCTCAGTCCACTTGTTACATCTACATTTTTATCAGAATGGTGAATAATATGAAATTTCCACATCCATCTAACTTTATGTTCTAGCCAATGAATAAGCCATGCCCCTATAAGATCCATCAATACTAAACCAACCAAAACATATAAGGACAAAGAAAGACTTATCATATTTAATAATCCTGATTGGAACTGCTCATTATAATTAACCGCCTTCATAATGAAAACAGCTCCAGCAAGATTTATGAGTAGGGTTATAATAGTAAATGTTAGATTAATACCAGCATGTTTTAATTTATTATAATCCATCTTTAAAAAAGGTATCATAGACTCTAATGATAGAAACAAAAATAAACCACCTATAAGAAAAATACTTCTCGTTGCAGTCTGTATATTTGTGAAATATTGAATCAAATCGTACATATAACAGTACTTAAGAGTAAGGTGGGCTTAAATAAACTGCAAATAAAATTAAAATTGGCATAATTATCTCATTCAATATCTAGTATCATTTATTATAGTTATTGAAAATTGTTTATTAATTATAAACAATAATTAAAAAGAATAATCGAGATTTAATCTAGCTATTACAGTATTCTTTTTTGAGCCATTTGTCTTTTTTGACCTAAACTCACCATGAGCATTTAAACTTAGATCTTCCATTATACGCCATCTAGCACCTGCCTTAAACCCCAACCAAGACATATCTACCAATCCTGAACCATTTGCCAAGCTTAGTCCACCTCTTGCCAATATTTTATTATTCAAAAGAGGATACATTGCTCCTAAATCAAAATTGAGGAAACCCTGTTCCCCAACCTCATTTTCTCCAATACTAATTTCACTTGAGTTTGTTGTGATATTAACAGTTGTCTCTAGTGGTGTATCATAGCGAGTTGCAAGAGTAAGGTTTATGACATTGGTGGACATGGACGGGTCTATAAAATTTGAATAACGATCAGTATACTCATCTGATTTTTTAATATTTACGAAGGTACCACTAATTGAGTGATTCCAGCGTAATAGAAATCGATGGTTTAAATTTATCATATAATTATTTGTTACTGTTTTATCACGATTATCTGTGAATACAGTTGGGTCTGGATTGGATGGGTTCATTGCATAGAATGCATTTTGATCTAATAATGTAATATTGGTTATCCCATTATCCCTAGATACAGAACTGAATGAAAAATTTACAGTAGGAAGATCTGGTCCAGGAATCGCATTCACTCCTAAGATTAATGTGTTTTGAGATTTCACATTTTCTACTGTAGATAAAATATCATCATCTTGATGCTTATAACTCAGGCTAAGCATTAGTCTGTTTTGAAGAAACTTTATCTTATCTGTTATAGACCACCCTTTTTTATTCGTAATTAAATATGGATTTGCCAATGAACGAAAATCAGGTCCTACTCTGCTAATCTCAACAGCCAAATAATTCCCAAAAAAATTAGAGATTACTCTACCTCTATATGCTAGATTTGTCATGGAACCAATAAGATCATTAATTGTAAGAGAAATACCACCTTCGACTACATCTTCTCCCACCCTTCCAAGATCAAAAGGTATTAATGGAGTTAAATTATTATTTACAACCATAATATTCTCAAAATCCTCTAAATTTGGCCATTCACTAATATCTAGATTCCCTCCTATATTCTGGTCTTCATCATCATCCATTAATAAATCAATATCTTTGTTTGTAAATGACCCCCCCCATATATTGGTATTGGTAAGGCTAATGGCACCTTCTGCTTCTGCACGGAGTCGTTTTTCAAAAAAGTTTAATCCCAAATCGGTACTGATAACTATATTATCTTTGGGCGTGGTACCATTCCAATATTCACCACTTAGTATGTCTGCATTCGTACCTAAATCAGAAATAGTATACAATGTGCTATCTTGAAGACCATCTACAATTGAACCAAATTCGTCTACCTGATATAGAATTTCTGCATCCATATAATCTGATTTTATACTATTGGTATCATCCTTTGCTTTCATAAGGTTGAGACCCCACTGCAATGTTCTTTCTCTACCAAGCGCCAATCTTAATACTATTAAATCTCGCTTAAAGGTATAGCCTGTCGATCTACTTAATCCAATATATGATAAAGGTAAATCTTCATCATAGTTTTGCAAAGGATTATCAGGGTTCTGTTGAATAATATTATATGTATAGGCATTTGTTAAGTCTGGCCCTTGTACAGCACGATTTAACTCACCTTTTACGAATTGCAAATTAAACCACCAAAAACGCATTGACATATTCAAACCTCTGATTCTTTTTCCATCAATAGTATACCGAGAGATTCTTGGGTTAGAATCTCCAATATTAAGCATTAAGTTATTTTTTATACCTAGACTAAAACCTAAAATATTACGTGGTTGATATAATTTGTTTTCTTGGCTAGTTAATTTGATATTTGCCTTTAGATTTAACCAATCGTGCAAAGAGCCTTTAAAATCTAGATTGACCTTATTAATATTAAGGCTTTGGCCATCAACCTTATCCATACTACTAGATGAACTGATTCTTCCAGAATAATTAACTGCAGATATTTTCTCATCAGAAATAGTAAAGAAATCCCAAGTAGTAGGCTCTGGAATTCCTCCAATAACAAGATCCACTCTATGAATCCCTGGAATAAGATCTTCTATAGTACAAGTTACTAAGTCTGTATCAATATATGACTGGTCTGTTATATCAACGCCATCTAATAAAACCTGTACCGCCCCTCCACCTTCATTGCCAATCCCAATTAGAGATGCAGCAATCAAAACATTATCTCCTGGAACTTTTGAACCAGGATCAGGACTCATAATCATAATACCCGACTGTCCAAAAATATGATTTGAAGAAAAAAATATACTTAGAAATACTATTAAAAAAATATTCTTCATATAAACTACTGAAACTTGATTATAATTTCTTTCGTTTCGCCATTTTCATCTTCTATTTCAAACCTAATCTCTTGAGTTGATATCTGAATATTGGCATCATCAAAACCAAGGAGGTCTTGTTCAGTTGTTTCATTTACCTCCAAAGAACCCTCATTTGTTGAAATAGCAGTCTCACCTTCTTTTACATCAGTAGATTCCCCTGTGACTATATTGGTAACCTCTATCAATCCCTCTAATAAAGTAAACGAGTCACCCGAAGATGGATCAGAATTTATTGCTAAAGAGGTTCCTTTGACAGAAGCCACCGACGTAGGTGTGCTAACCCTAAATTGTTTTCCTTCTTGTTTTGTAACTGCGGCAGTAACCTTACCATATTCAATATTTATAGATTTATTTATCATTGCACCTGAACGTTCACCAAGAATATCTAAATCGGAATTTCCTAATATCTTTACAACAGTTTTATCATCGATGTACATCAATGCAACAAAACCATTGTCTCCCGTTTTAACTTTATCTTGGTTACTAAGTGGAGTTCCAGGTTTTAATGGTTGCATAGAATTAGTTTCTTTAAATGTTACTGCTGCCTCACCCTTTACTTTAATAGCAACCGCAACCTTAGAAGCACTTACTATTGTTAAGCCAAATAATAGAAATAATATATACGTAGATTCCCTCAATTTTCAACCTCTACAGAAATAATCTCTATTGGTCGATATGTATCATTACCATTATTATCTTTAGTAAGAATACCAGAAGATACTAAAGATTGTATAACTGATAAATCAACATTATCTCCATTGAGCTTAATAGTACCGTTTGCTGTCATCCTAGCTACCTCGCCACCATCTTTGAACATCCTATCTGCAAGTTCATCTCCAATAAGAGATCTTAGTAATATCCCTGCAGGGGAATTATCTCCTATACTAGTTTGATTATCACCTACGGTTGAACTAAAGTCTTTTACTTTAAATGCTACTATATCACTAAGCAATTGTTCTGTACCTGCAGTAGTAGGTAAATCTTTTCGTACTTGCCAAACGTATATCTTTCCGGGAACAAGGTCACCACCAGTCGTAGGATATTGAAAAGTCGAAACCTCCGCACCTAAAGGCATAAACCCAAGAGTCTGATCAAGCGGCAATATGGTTACACTTTCAACTGCCTGTTCTAATGATGAATGTTCAGCTGAACTGTATTCTGCAACTCGAATAAAATATTCACAACCACCTGGAATATTGCAAGGATCCGAAGACCATTGAAACATGGGGAAGGATGTATATATTTCATTAAATGAAGTATCAGCTATTACACCACCAGGAGAAATCAATTGTAGTAAATCTTGATTTGTAATACTAATAACCTGAGGATCACCTAATTGTTCTCCTCCCACAGGAGTCACTGTCATACTAAACGTATAGGTACCATTAGGAAGACGACCAGATGTAACAACTGAAGTTAACATGGCCGTTGCATCTTCAAGCTCCATATGGCTTAAACTAACCTCTCCTATATCAATTGATTCATTGTTTACGTTTCTAAGTGAGTTAGTATTCGCATCAAGATCCATATTCGATATCACTACTTTATCTGTAATAGAGAACGGTAATGGAGTATTAAGGGAAATCAGAGTATCATTTATTTCTAAATCCTCTGAGTTAATATAAATGTAAAATTTAATTTTAACATCAAATTCTTCATCACCAGGGTCTAATACTGCTGTAAAAATTGGTACATTTGATTTTCCACTCTGTATATCAAGACTACTAAGATAGTAAGAGACATACGGAACCCAATTGACTTGAAAATCTAATTCTGACCAAGAAATAGATGTACTGAAAATCAGGATTAATAATTTTTTTAGTATTTTTTGATTTTTCATATTAAAAATATTTTATTCAAGCATATACTAAAGAGGGCTATGGTTTTTAGATGCTATTTATCTAACACTAAAAAAATAAATGACCACCACCTCTATAGTGGCCATTTATAAATATAACTAAAGCGGATTAACTTTCTTAGCAACAGGACCTTTTGGTCCTTCACCTACTTCAAATTCAACCTTTTGTTCTTCCGCGAGAGTTTTAAAACCATCCATGAGAATCTCATTCATATGAACAAAATAGTCTTTCTCTCCTTCAACTGAAATGAAGCCATATCCTTTTGAGTTATTGAACCACTTAACGGTTCCTTCTTTTTTTTCCGACATTTTTTTTTCCTTTAACTGTCTTAATTAAATTTTTTATAAGTTCAGTGGGCGATGAGAGATTCGAACTCCCGACACCTGCGGTGTAAACGCAGTGCTCTAACCAACTGAGCTAATCGCCCATATTATGGGTTAGGAATATTAGTTATTTCTTTTGCGAATTATTAGATTTTTTTGAAGAATTAATTATTCCAGGTATTGCAACTTTTAATACATCTTTTATCTCTTTAGCAAAATAGAATGTTAAATCCTTTGCAACATGTACAGGCACATCCTCGAGATCTTTTTTATTGTGGTCTGGCAAAATAATTTCCTTAATTCCAGATCGATGAGCTGCTGTAACTTTTTCTTTTACTCCGCCAATAGGAAGCACATTCCCCCTTAAAGTAATCTCTCCTGTCATCGCAACTCTTTCTTTTACAGAAATCCCCGAAAGAAGAGATACTAACGATGTTACCATGCTTACTCCAGCAGATGGACCATCCTTTGGAATTGCTCCAGCAGGGACATGAACATGAATATCAGAATTTTCATTGAATCCAGGGTCAATCCCTAAGGCTTTTGCATTAGCTCTTACATATGTTAATGCAGCCGTTGCTGATTCTTTCATGACATCACCAAGCTGACCTGTCAAGGTTAATTTACCCTTCCCATTCATTTGAGTTGATTCCACAAACAATATATCACCCCCAGCAGCAGTCCAAGCTAATCCTGTAACAACTCCTGGCTTTGTAGATCTTTCAGCAAGCTCTGAATAGAATCTTGGCGCACCTAAATATTCTCCAACTTTTTTCTTTGTTATTTTTATTTTTTTTGTTTTGGTTTCAACTAAATCACGCGCAACCTTTCTCAAAACATTCGCAACTTCTCTCTCCAAATTTCTTACTCCTGCTTCTCTAGTATAAGAACGAATTAATTCTTTAATAGAGTTTAAATCAAATGATACCTGGCTTTTTGTTAAACCGTTTTCCTCAATTTGCTTTGGAAGGATATGTCTTTTTGCTATCTGAAGTTTCTCATCTTCTATATATCCCGAAAAATCTAATATTTCCATTCTATCTCTAAGCGCTGGTGGAATTGCATCCTGATAATTTGCAGTTGCTATGAACATGACATTACTTAAATCAAAATCTACTTCTAAATAGTGATCACTGAATGAATGATTTTGTTCAGGATCTAAGACCTCCAGTAATGCTGATGAGGGATCACCTCTAAAATCTGAACCTAACTTGTCAATTTCATCTAACATAAATACAGGGTTATTCTTGCCAGCTTTTTTAATACTTTGTATTACTCTACCAGGAAGAGCACCTATATATGTTCTTCGATGTCCACGAATCTCAGCTTCATCTCTTACTCCCCCAAGAGAAAGGCGAACAAATTTTCTACCCATTGCTCGAGCTATAGACTTTCCCAAGGAAGTCTTTCCTACTCCAGGCGGACCTCCAAAACACAATATTGGACCCCGAACTGTCCCATCAGGGTTTTTTTTCTGCTTAAGATTTCTAACTGCTAAATATTCAATAATCCTATCTTTTACTTTATTGAGACCATAATGATCTTCATCCAAAATATTCTTAGCGATTTTTAAATCAATTTGGTCTTCTGTTTTATCGCTCCATGGTAAATCTACTAACCATTCGATATAAGTTCTTGACACATTATATTCAGGCGATTGGGTAGGAATCCTCGACAATCGATCTAATTCTTTCATTGCCACCTTCTCAGAATCATCAGGCATTTTTGCTGCTTTAATTTTATCTTCAAGTTCTTTCAGCTCTACAGTACCTTCGTCCTCTCCCAATTCTTTTTTTATGGCTTTCATCTGCTCTCGTAAATAATATTCTCTCTGTGTTTTTGTTATTTCATCATGAACCTCTGATTGTATCTCTTCTCCAAGTTTGATTCTCTGAATCTCTCTAGAAATTAGATTAAGTGCTTTTTCAATTCTTTTTTTAATATTTAATTCTTCAAGGACCTCTTGCTTTTCTTGATTGGATATAGTGATAACTGAAATTGCTCTATCAGTAAGACGATTTGGTTTCTGGATGTTTTTTAACATGCCAGAATGCTCTTCTGTCAAATTTGGGGCTACTTTCATCAAATCTTCAAATGCCTGTCTAAGATTATTTATTAGAGCGTCAACCTCTAATTGATCTGCAATAGGTTCATCTTCCATGGATTCAACTGCGGCAGTAAAATAAGGATCAAATTTTACGTAATCTAATATTTTCACCCTTGATATACCTTGAACTATAGCGGATTTACTATTATCAGGCATATCAAATACTTTAAGAACCTGTGCAAGTGTTCCAAATGAATATAAATCTTCAGGTTTGGGATCTTCAATAGATCCATCTTCCTGCGCTACAACAACTATATATCGTTTTTTTGGATCTAATTCATTAATTAATCGAAGACTTCTATCTCTTCCTATATATATGGGTATTACCTGCTGTGGAAATAACACAGTATTACGCAATGGCATAACAGGATATTGATCAGTATCCTCTATATCAAAATTCTCTATTTCTTTTTCCGAAAGTTTTTCAGTCATAATTGTCCTTTAAACAATAGTTTGATTTAATAAGTTGGCAAGGATTGTGCCACAATAGTTCATATGATTATTAGTCTTGGAAATTTTATTTTTCTGCATAATTGACATACAATATTTCTTATAGAATCAATTAAATATTCAATAAATACCTTCATCTGCACGGTAAGAACTACGAACAAGAGCCCCCGACCTTACAATCTGAAAACCCATTTCTAATCCTAATTGCTCATAATCCTTAAATTCTTGATCTTCAACATATCTGTGAACAGGAAGATGCTTTTTTGTAGGCTGAAGATATTGCCCTATAGTAAAAAGTTTAACACCAACATCAAAAACCTGCTTCATAGTTTCCACTACCTCAAAAAAAGTCTCGCCAAGCCCAACCATCATTCCAGTTTTTGTCCTCAATTGATTTTGAGCAGAGAATTGTAGTACATCTAAGCTTCTTTGCCAATTTGCTTGCGTGCGAACCTGTTTACTGATTCTTTCTACGCATTCCACATTATGGCTAAAAATTTCTGGTCCCGCATTGAAAACTCGTAATAATGCTGGTTTGAATCCTTTAAAGTCCGGCGTTAGGACTTCCACATTACAACCAGGAGAATGAAAGTGTATTTGGTCAATAGTCTCAGCCCAAATTGAAGCTCCATAATCATTTTTTATATCATCCCTATCTACAGATGTAATTACTATATGTTTTAAATCCATTTTTTTAACTGCTATGGCGGTTCGATAAGGCTCTAGTGGATCATCCCACGTAGGTCTTCCAGTTTTTACTGAACAAAACCCACATGCCCTAGTACATATATCTCCTAAGATCATTATAGTAGCCGTTTTTCTATCCCAGCATTCATATATATTGGGACACCTAGCTTCTTCACAAACTGTATTAAGCGCATTTTTTTTAACTATATCATTTACATACCTATATCCTTCTGTGACTTGAAGACGTATTTTAGGTTTTCTATATTTAATTATGTTTTGGGACATGACTTTTTTTGAATAAATAGATCATATATTTTCTATATTTTCTAAATAGTTTACTATCAATCAAATCTAATTGTGATTTTTTTGATTTTAATTTTGGTTCAATCATTTTTTTTATTAATCCAGCTGTCTTTGGATAGTTTTTTCTTGCGGAATAGGTTGCATATTCTATTGCTGGATTAATAAATCTATTCAAAAAGTATTTCCCAATATCAAGAGTTAACATAGTATTGTCTGTTTGGTCATATTCTTTAAGCAATTCAAACCCATATTTTTTTGCTGAAGATAAGTATTCCTCTAAGTCATGTGAAGACTTTAGGTGCGGACTATTTGAATCGTCTCTGAAGTGAACAAAATAATCTGAAGCAAGTAAATAGCCTCCATCACGTAATATTTTTGATGCCTTTTTAAAACCTTTATTAATATGAATATAACATGCACTTTCGCTTTCAAGAATCAAATCATATTCTTTGTCACATTCAAATTTCTCAAATTTACAATGGTGAAATGGAACAGTATCTTTAAACTTAATTGATATTGCTTCTTTTTGATAATCATCTGGAGATAATGTCTCTATTTCATATCCTGATTGAATCAAGTAATCTGCATTACCACCGATACCACACCCAACATCTAAAATAGTTTCTACATCTGAAGGAATAAAAGTGGCAAGATGTTCAATATAACGTTCTTGAGCACTTTTTATATCTTGAAGAGTTATGCTATCAAGACTAATTGAATGAGGATTATCCCAAAATCCATAATGAAGATATGAAGATTGAATGGTATCGGAATATAGTTTTAATACGTGGTCAATAGCCATTATAATAAATCTACTACATCAAAATTTTCAAGATAGTAACGAACCCGTTCTAAAAACTTTGACCCACCCGCTCCATCAATAAGCCGATGATCAAAACCAAGAGTTAACATCATCATACTTCGTATAGCAATAGAATCCCCTTCAGGGTCTTCAATTACAACTGGTTGTTTTTTTATAGCTCCAACTCCCAAAATTCCAACATTAGGCTGATTGATAATTGGTGTCCCAATTGAGACACCAAATACACCAAAGTTAGTTATACTAAAAGTAGACCCTGACAATTCATCTGCTCTAATAGAGTTAGTCCTAGATCTTGTGGCAACGTCATTAACAGAACGACAAAGTCCTAAAAAATTTTTTTCTTCACAGTTTTTCATGGAAGGAACTAGTAAACCATTATCTACTGCAACTGCTAAACCAATGTTTATATCTTTATGATATACTACATTTGAATCAGATAAAGATGAATTCATTTCAGGGAAATCCTTAATACTTTTTACTACTGAATCAACTATATATGGTGTATATGTCAGACTGAATCCTTCTTTATTTTTAAAAGAATTCGCATGTTCATTGACAGAATTTACAATCAAAGTCATATCTACCTCTGTCATAACATATACATGCGCTGAAGTAGAGATACTTTCCATCATATGCTTTGCTATTAATTTTCGCATATGGTGCATCTCTTGCGTTCTACTTGTTGTTGAAATTGTATTATTCTGAGATTCAATAGGAGGTTTATGTTTAGGAACATTAATATTTTCAATGTATGACAATATGTCCTTTTTGGTAACTCTACCTCCACGACCAGTTCCCGGTATAATCTCTAAATCACTTAACGGAATTCCATGTTCAGATGCTATTTTTAATACTAAAGGAGTATAAAAACCTTTTTGAGATTTAGTAGTTTGCAATGGAATGTCTTCTCTTTGTTGCAGAATGGAATCTTCCTGAACTAATGAAAGTTCTTTTTTCTCTTTTATTTGTTTTGTAGGAGCCTCCAGATTCTTCATATCTCCTTCTGTATTGATCCTTGCTATTACTTCGCCTACCTCTTTTACTTCATTTGGCTCAGCTAAAATTTCTACTAAGATACCTTCCGCTGAAGAGGGTATCTCACTGTCTACCTTATCTGTTCCAATCTCTAATAATATCTCATCTAATCGAATGGAATCTCCTATCTTTTTTCTCCATTCAAGGATAGTCCCTTCATTTATCGATTCTCCCATTTTAGGCATTACAATATCAATAATCATTTAATACTCCATAAGTTCTTTAATCGCATTAGTAATATCCTTAGTCTGAGGAAGTACTTTTTCTTCTAGTATCCAATTAAACGGTATTGGAGAATCTTTTGCAGCCACCCGCCTTATTGGAGCATCCAATAATTCAAAAAAATTGTCTGTAATCAATGCTGAAATTTCTGCTCCAGGACCATTTGTAAGATTGTCTTCATGCACAATCAAAGCTTTACCTGTTTTTTTTATGGATAATTCAATAATCTCCATGTCAATAGGATTTAAAGTTCTTAAATCAATTATTTCCACCAAATCATCACCTAGCTCTAAAGCCTGAATTGATTCAATAGATTTTTGTACCATAGCACCCCATGTAATTAATGTTAACTCATCTCCTTCCAATACCACTTTTCCTTTTCCAAATGGAAGTAAATAATCATTGTCTGGTTCTACTGTTGATGCATATCCTTGTCTATATAATCCCTTATGTTCCATAAAAATAACAGGGTCATTCATTCTACATGCCATCTTCAACAAACCTTTCGCATCTGATGCTGAAGAGGGATATGCAAGGTAAATTCCTGGCATATGTATAAAATATCCATCAATAGATTGACTATGATATAATGCTCCGTGAATATATCCCCCTACAGGGACTCTTATAACCATAGGACATTGCCATGAATTATTTGAACGATATCTTAGATTTGACATCTCATTTCTTATTTGCATCATTGCTGTCCATATATAATCAGCAAATTGAATCTCTACTACTGGTTTATACCCTGCTATTGCCATGCCAATGGCAGTACCAACGATAGATGATTCTGCTAAAGGTGAATTAAACACCCTTTCTCTTCCAAAGGAGCTAGAAAGACCTTTAGTTGCAGTAAAAACTCCTCCTTTAGGATCAGCAATATCTTGACCGTATATAATCATTTTATCATTTAATTTCATCTCTTCATGAAGAGCATGGTTTATTGCATCAACAATTACAATTTTATCAGATATGATATTGAATTTTGAATCTTGAAAAATTTCTTCATTGCTATATATATAATCTAATGCGGTTGAAGAGCTAGGATATTCTTGGCTTTCAGCCCATTCTGCATCATCATCAACTTGCTTATCAACTTCAGTTCTTATTTTTTCAAATTCATCCGAATTAATAAAGTTATTTTTTATACATTTTGATTCTAAAATAATCAATGGATCTTTTTTTAGGTCTTCAGCTAGGGCATCATCATCTCTATATTTTCTCTGATCATCTGAACTTGAGTGAGGTAAAAGACGCACGACATGGGAAACTATTACTGAAGGGCCTTTACCTCTCCTTGCCCTTTGAATCGCTTCTTTAAATGCTAAATTGGTTTCAAAAAAATCTGTTCCATCGACATCATACCTAGAAAGATTTTCATACCCAGCAGTCATGTTATAGATTGAACCAGCCGTCTGTTCTGACCTATGAGTTGATATTGCATATTCATTATCTTGGATATGGAAAATCACAGGTGCTTTAAAATTACTTGCCCAATTCAAAGCTTCATGGAAATCGCCCTGGCTTGTGGTTCCTTCACCTGATGAAACATATACAATATCTTTTGTTTTTCCTAATTTACAAGACATTGCGCAACCTACTGCTTGTAAAAATTGCGTTCCTGTGGGACTTGACTGACTCACAATATTTAAATTTTTATGTCCATAATGTTGAGGCATTTGTCGTCCACCCGAATTGGGGTCATCTGCTTTAGCCAAAAAGGATAATAGTTGCTCGCGAGCTGTCATACCTAATCCAATACAAAAAGCTCCATCTCTATAGTAAGGGAAAGACCAATCTTTCCCAGAGGTCATCATTTCAGAAGCTGCTAACTGAGCTGCTTCATGACCGGATGCTCCTATATGAAAAAAACTTTTTCCCTGTTTTAATAAAATAAGCATCTTATCATCTAGCTTTCTAGAAAGAGCCATCTTTCGGTAAACATCAATAATCTTCTTTTTTGTAAATCCGTTCAGCCTTGCCATCTTAATTAATTTCTTATAAAAACCTTATTAAATTTATCAACAACCAAGGATTTTACCTTCTCCATTTTAAGATTGACACCTAATATTTTCTGTATTGATGTAACACCACGGTCAAAAATTCCACAAGGTATTATACCATCATAAAAAGACAAATCTGGATTAACGTTAATAGAAAATCCATGCATTGTAACCCACCTACTGAGTCTAACACCTTGTGCAGCTATTTTTTCATCACCTACCCATACCCCAGTCAAACCCTCCTCTCTTTTTGCTGAAATATCAAACTCATCCAATACCTCAATAATCATCTGCTCTAGGGTGCGCATATACCAGCTTACACTTTTTTTATAATTTGTAAGGTCAAGAATTGGATAACCAACTAATTGACCAGGTCCATGATATGTGATATCTCCTCCACGCTCAATATTGTATACATCTATTGACTTATCTCTATTTTGTAATAGATGGTTAGTATCTGCATTCTTTCCTAGAGTATAAACAGAGTTATGCTCTACCAGTATCAGAACATCATCCATTTCTTTTTTGATACGTTTTAATTGCATTTCTTTTTGAAGATTCCATACTTCATTGTACGATTTTTGTCCAAGATCAATTACACGAATATCAACTTTTTGTCCATTAAGCATATTTATTTATGAATAGCATGACCATAAGCATCCATAGCTGCCTCCATAATTGCTTCTGACAAAGTTGGATGCGCATGCATTGTCATTGCAATATCTTCCCAGGTAGTTTCTAATGCCTTTGCAATACCAAGTTCAGCAATCATTTCCGTAGCTTCTGCTCCAACAATATGCGCTCCTAGAAGCTCACCATATTTTTTTTCAAAAATTAATTTCACAAATCCCGTCGTATCTCCAACCGCCATTGCTTTCCCACTAGCTTGAAATGAAAATCTTCCAACCTTGACTTTATGTCCAGATTCCATTGCTTGCTCTTCTGTCATCCCAATTGATCCTACCTGAGGTTGGCAATATGTACACCCTGGAATGTTAGAATAATCAATCGGAATTGTATCAAGACCAAAAGCATGTTCAGCGGCTAAATGCCCTTGAGTAGACGCAACGTGAGCTAACCAAGGTGGTCCTGACACATCACCTATTGCATATATATTGCTAATATTTGTTCTATTATACTGATCTATCTTGATTGAACTTCCATCAGTTTCTAATCCTATGGATTCTAGTCCAATATCTTCAATATTACCTACAACTCCTACAGCCACTAACACCTTCTCTGATTCAACAATTTTCTTCAATTCATTATTTTCTATATGGACCTTGGCTTTTGTTTTCATACTTTCAATTTTAGAGACTTTCATATTCTTAGTAATAGATATCCCTGCATTTTTAAAGTTTTTCTCAATCTCTTTTGAAACATCTGTGTCTTCATTAGGCAAGATTCTATCCATCATCTCAATAATATGAACTTTTGTACCAAATTCATTAAAATAATATGCGAATTCAATTCCTATTGCCCCTGAACCAATAACGGTTAAATCCTTTGGAGGTGAATCAATTATCAACGCCTCTTTTGAACTAATAATACGATTCCCATCAAATTTCATCCCAGGAAATGATCTCGGTCTGGCGCCTGTAGCAATAATTATTTTTTCAGCATCAATCTCCTGCACTTTATCATCGTTATTTATTTTAATTTTATTATTAGAAATAAGACGACCTGAACCTTTTATATGTCTTATCTTATTTTTCTTCATCAAAAAATCAATACCTTTGCTGAGACGAGCTGACACCTTTCTACTTCTAATTACATTTTTTTTAAAATCTACTTTAACTTTATCGATATATATGCCATATGTATCAGCATGTTTTACAAGATTATAAACCTCTGCATTTTTTAAAAGTGCTTTTGCAGGGATACAACCCCAGTTTAAACATATTCCTCCAAGTTTATCCCTATCAATAATACATACTTTTTTACCTAACTGCGCTCCACGAATCGCAGCAACATAACCTCCTGGTCCACCACCTAAAACTGCAAGGTCAAACTCAGCCATTAATCAAATCGCCTACTAATTATTGATAAATACTCAGAGCGAGTTTCTGCTGATGTCCTAAACTTACCATGCATTGCACTAGTTGAAGTATAGCTGCTCTGCTTTTGCACCCCGCGCATTTGCATACACATGTGTTGGCCTTCCATTACAACGGCAACGCCTTTAGGATTAAGCACATTATTAACTGCATCCGCAATCTGGCTAGTTAAACGCTCTTGCACTTGAAGTCTTCTTGAATACATATCGATGATTCTTGGTATTTTAGAAAGACCAATCACTTTACCATTCGGTATATAACCAACGTGGGCTTTACCAAAAAATGGTATTAGATGATGCTCACATAAAGAAAAGAATTCCACATCCCTAACAATAACCATATCTTTTGCATCTTCTTTAAATATTGCTTGGTTAATTATATCCTCCAATTTTTGGTGATAGCCAAGAGAAAAGAATTCCCATGCTTTTGCAACCCTTTTTGGCGTTTTTAGAAGGCCTTCTCTTTCAGGATTCTCACCAATTTCTTGTAAAAGTTGTTTTGTTATTTCTTTAATTTTCTCTTCCATTTCGTCACTCCTCTAAGTCAGCAATGTCAATCTTTCCTTTTAACAAGTGTATTATTCCATAAATGATTGGCGTATCAATGAAAGCCATCATCATTTTGAACATCCAGCCATCCAAAATTGCTGATAATATCTGACTAGAATCCCACACACCAACGAACAATATACAAATTACCAATGTAGTATCCACAAGTTGAGAGGCGACTGTAGAACCATTATTTCTTAGCCAAAGATGCTTCCCTTTAGTTAACTTTTTCCAAAAATGGAATATTCTAACGTCTATAAATTGGGCGAATAAATATGCAACCATGGATGCAGCTATCAATCTCCATGCATTTTGGAATACTGAATTGTATGTTACATCATTTACAATTGAGTTTGGAATAGCCTCAAACTGTGAACCAAGCCATAGAAATAATAAAACAAACATAGACGCAATAAATCCAGAGAATACAATAAGGTTAGCTTTTTTCTGACCATATAATTCAGAAATTAAATCGGTGACTAAAAATGTCAACGGGTAGGGAAGTATTCCAGCAGAAACGACAAATACTTTAAAACCAAAATCAACAGTTACGAATTTATTTGCTATAAGATTACAAGTAACTAATGATGATATAAATATTCCAGCAAGAACAATATAGAATTGATCTTTAAATTTCATGATTCATCTGGACCATAATAGTCAGTATGGATTGTATGAGTTTCAACAAGCCTAATTTTATATAACTTAGCCTCTTTGAAGTCTTTTTCAATTTGATTCCAAATCCATATTACAAGTTCTTCAGAAGAAGGCTGTTTCCCTTTAAACCATTCTATATCTTCTTCTATCTGGGAATGATCCAAAATATTTACAACATTTGATTTTACAACTTGATTTAATTGCGGTAAGTCAACCAACCAACCCGTATCGGGATTTACTGGACCGCTAACTGAGACTTCTAGAATATAGTTATGGCCATGATTATTATAATCTTTTCCAAAAACTTCAATGTTTTTTTCTTCAGTCCAGTATTTATTCCCGTATTTATGAGAAGCACAAAAGTGATATTTTTTTGTAAGTATTGGAAAGGACATAATGCGATTTAGAATATGTAACGTTCTTTTATTATCAAAATATATATATAGTAAGTTAACTCAATCTTATCTTCCAAATAAATGGATCATGTATAATTATTTTACCAGTAAAGACTTTATTAACTATTGTTAATATATTTAAAACAAACAATTATAATTAATTCAAGCTAATGAAAATCAAGTAAATAATTCAGATATTAACTTAGGTATACTGTTGATTAGGCTTGATTTAGTTAGAATTATATCACAACCAGCCGAAGTAAGCTTGGATCGGTCACGATTATTTATTTTTTTCATTGTTCCAATTATCTTAATTCCGCGTCTTTTTAATTCGGCTATCAACCCCACAGATAAAAACACTTGTTCATCCATATCAACAATTGAAAGTTTTACTTTTTCACTAAAATTCTGTGGATTAGTATTCTCATCAACAATTTCAATATTATAGTTACAATCAACACAAGCGGAAGAAAGCTTAGTTGCTAACTCAAATTCTTTGACAAATAAAATCACATCAGCCATAACTACTCCAAATTTGGTACAATATTCCAATCAAAGTTTCTTATATCATCTAAATTATTATAGCTTTGACTTACTCTTTCAATTGTTATCATCAATATTTTTAAATCAATACCTCTATGAACTCCTGAAAAAAGCTTAAATTTTTCTTTAGATTTATTCAACAAACTCTTTGCGCCTTTCAAATTACCATTGTTAAGATGAACAAAACTAACAGCAAGTTGAATTAGTGCTTGTATAAATTTTCGATCTTCCAGATAATAATCAGACCAAAGATCTTCCCACGCCTCATGCGCTTCAAAATAATCTTTTTCCCTAAAAAGTCTCATCCCATCTTGAAACAATTTTTCTTTTTTAAATTCATCATTCACTAATCATTACCTTTTTTTTCATTGAATAATGTTTTTCCGTTAGCTGAATTGTACATGCCTGCATTATAGGATCGTGTTCAAAAAAAAGCACCCATTCTTCATCATGCATTCTAGATAACAATTTTTGTTTTTCTTTAATTGTTTTTACTGGATTTATATCATAAGCCATTACCCAAGAAACAGGGATATGGGATGAAAGAGGAAATAAGTCTGACCCAAAAAATAGAGTTTTAGACCCATCAGAAATAAGGGGATGTAAAAGACCTTTTGTATGCCCATAAGTAACAATAGTATCAATTCCTGGAATAAAGGATTCTTTCCCATCTATAATTTCTATCATAGCATTTTCTGCTAGGACTTTCCAATCATGCTCTAAAAAACTTCCCGCATCTTTTTGACTTGGATGATTTGCTAATTTCCAATTTTCTTTTGTAACCCAATATTTGGCATTTGGAAATGTGGGGATTACATTATTTTCATCTAATTTAGTATTTCCACCTGCATGATCAAAATGTAAATGAGTATTGATGACATCAGTAATATCATGAGAATTAAAACCATATTTATTTAAACTCTTTTCTATATTAAATCGTTCATTATTAATCTTGTATATCTTTCTATATTTTTCATCCCACTTAGTTCCATTGCCAGTATCTATTAAAATCTTCCTCTCATTACTAACAAGTAAAAGAGAACGTGTAACCATTTCTATTCGATTATGTTTGTCACTTGGAGAATGTTTTTCCCATAAAGGCTTTGGTATGATACCATACATTGCGCCACCATCGAGACCAAACTCAGAAGTCTCTATGCTATAGAGGTCATATTCCCCAATCTTTGTCATTTGAAAATCTCATTATATCTTGAACCAATAATTGAGAGTTGATTTTTATTTACAGAACTATGCATAGAGCGTATTGCTTCTAAGGTAACCAACTCATTCGCTTTTTGTTTATTTGTTTTTTTCTTATTAATTATTTTTTCAGCTAGTTTTATAAAAGAATTCTTATTTATCTTAGATAAAAAATTATTTTTAAGAATTGGCATTGAAAAATTATTAAATCTAATTTTTGTTATCCAATAGCTTATTTCACGTTTATAACCTTTTATTCTAGTATATTCCCCATTCCAAATCCTATCCAAAGCAGAAAAATAAGCGATATCTCCCTTATCAATTATCTTAGACTTTATTGAATCAGGATAAAAATTAACCGCACCATGAACATTTTTTAAATCATAGAATTTTATTAGATTAAAAATACAATTAATATATGCCCAATTATCATTTTTAATTTGCTGAAACTGAAAAGCTCGAAGTATATGATAAACAAATATCGCATTTCTAGGTGCATCTTGAAGAGCAAGTTCAGCTAATATGTCTAAAGCAGCTCTAGAATTATCGCTAGCAGCATATATTGCCCAAAGCAAAGATTCAGCCTTTTCCCAATCTCCTATCTGGCATGCGTCTTCAAAGTCTCCCATAAATACTGTTTTATTTATTCTATCGGATATTTTATAAATCTTTGATTTATCGTTATTTCCAAAATCAAAACTATCGAGGTAATCTACCGCAAAATTTAGTATTAATTGAGAGGGTTGGTCTTTATTATCACCTATAAAATTTTTTAATGTATTCACAACACATATAGGATGAATCGTTATATTTTTATTATGAATCACTAATGTACTTACATGCAACAAATCATGTATTACAGATATAAGAATTTCCCTATTTATATTTGAAGAAATAATATCATGGCATAAACTTGAATCTTTATTTAATAAAGCAGTTCGAAACTTTGAATCAGCCATATGCTACTTATTTCTTTTTCTTTTTAGCTTGCCCTAGATATAAAAATAATTGCGTAGAAAGTCCGGCACCTTTAGAAAATTGAGTTGGCCAACTATTTTCTGGGTTTTTATGGGGATAGTCTGGATTTTCTGCATCAAAACCTGCTCTAAAATCATGAAAATAACCAGCTTCAAAACCCCATCTATAACCAAAGCGCCTTCCAAACAAAAAACCAAATCTTACGCTTGTATCTATTTCTGAATTCTTATTTCTATAGCTCCCATTAGGAATTATCATACCTCTGAATCCAGTCCATCCAATATTATATGGATTTGTTTTCTCTTTTCTTTTACTTCCTTTAAACATATAATATGTAAAATCAAAACTAGAATTTGGAGATAGGCTATAAGCAAGATTCAAAACATCCCACCTCTTTTCTCTTTTCGATAAAATCCTATTTATATCGATTCCGGTACCAGAAATCGGAATACCTAATTTGAAGCCAATGTCTGTGTATCTATTAATTCCATACCGCCACCATATAACAGGTATAACATTTTCTAATGCAAAAGAGAAACCTGTATTTACTTCTCCTTTCACAGGAGTTTGAGGAAGTACCGGTGGATGAGAGGCACATCCCATCCATAATACCATTATTAAAAATATAAGGGTTAGGTTCCTAATTATCATAACAGTAATGAAAATACAGAAATCTTGATATGATTAAAACTGAAAAGGATATACTTATTTAAGGTATATCATTTTTCTACTAAACACCGCAGTTTTAACTTCATTTATTTGAGCTTCCAGAGTTATAAAATAAATACCTGTTGCACGACCTTCACCGTCCCAAAAATAATTGTATATACCCGATGTAATAAACTGCTCACTAATTAATTTATCATGAATCCGTCCCTTTGCATCTGTGATATATAAATTAACCATCGCATCTTCAAAAAGATCAAATGAAATTTTTGTCTTCCCATTAAATGGATTTGGATAATTCTGATAAAGAACAAAAAGCTCAGGGACAAAATTAGATTTAAAATCATTATCTGTATATCTATTTGTTTTTCCCAAAGTATTGGATTCAGAATAATTCCAGCCATATCCATCCGGGACTCGACTGATTGCAAATGGTAATGTGTCTAAATAAATATATTCTAATGTGGTTAGTTGATTATCATTCACGGCTTGGAGTGAAATCACTGTAGGCAAAACAATATTTTGATTTAATGCAAGCGAAGAATCAATAAATTCACTATCATAGCTATTTAGAGTTTCTATTTCCCAAATAATAGAATTATTGTTTTTGATAAAATATTGATTTTCTGTGCTTAGTAATCCTGCTAATTCAATACCTATGCTTTTTGAAAATGGATTCCAAGTAATTTCATTTAACCAAATAGATGATTTTGTACTTTCAATTTTAATAGGATTATTATTTAAATTATTTTGCATTGGAATAATATCACCTTGAATCGTAAAAATAACTGATTCATCAAATACCAATGGGCAAGTTTGAATAAAAATATCATCCATCATTAAATCAACATATTCCCAATGCTTAGGTACTTGTATTGATATTAAAACTGAATCAATTAATTTATAATTTTCAAGGTCAATGTACTCCTCTTCAGATAAAAGATAAATTTCATTTTGCATGATTTGATTTGGATGAAATAAATATAAATCAAGGTATAGTTCATCATCTGTTACTTTTCTATAGGTTAATATTCTAATTGGTGCAATAGCATTATAATCAATTATTGCAATAGGATATTCTTTATATAAGATTTCCCAATCTTTACGAATATTCTCAATCTCTTCTTCAATCTTTATTTTCCATTCTTCAGGCGTAAGGAACAAATAGTTTCTATACAACTTATCATAAGATTGTATCGCATCAACTAAGTCGATATTATTTATCACATCGTCTAAATAAGGAATATATTCCTCTATATATTCAAGCTTATTCAACGGAAATAATTCTATCCAATTATTTTTAGATGTAATAGTCTTTTTGAAAAGATTAGTAACTAGACTTACATATTCAAATGGATAAGGACTTTGTAATTCATTTTTAAGATGAACAAGTATCAAATCCTGAACAGATTGAATACTATCATTAAATATTAATCCCTCATCAAAAACAAGACATGTTCCAAAAGGAGGAGTAATTAAATCGCTGAAATATGTATTACCAAATATGTCAATTACTTCAATCTTATAAAAATATCTATTCCCTGGGTCACAGTTATAGTCAAGATATTTTGATTCTTCTGGCAACATAGTTGTAAGTAATTCAAAATCATCTTCACCAAATTTTTTCACAAATAGCGAAGTCTCACTTACATATATATCATCAGGAATTGACCAATGAATCAACAATGAACCTTGTCCATCGTAAACAGATAAGTCTAAGGGTTGTGATTTTGAAATATTGCCTTTCTCTAAATCAGTTGCTCCAAGCACAACAAGAGCAATAAATAGTAAATATTTCTTTTTTATTGATTGACTCATAATTTAATTAATAATAATCACTATAATTTCATAGAAATTTTAACTTTAGGCAAGAAGTTCATTAAAACTAATATTTTATTTAATATAAGTAATTTTTTGATAGAAGATTTCATCACTTTTTGTGACTCTTAAAAAATAAATACCACTTGGAAAAGATATTGGATTCCATGTCAGGTATAATGTTTTACTATCTGGTTTTTGGGAATATAGTCTAGTTATAAATCGACCAGAGTAAGATAAAACTTCAACGATAGTATTAGTAATTATATTTGATTTAATCTCTATATTTATAGAAGGATTAAAGGGATTTGGATATGTACTAACCATATGATAATTAACAGGCTGATAATTTCTTTTATCTAATCCAGTACTCAAATTATAATCTATAGCAGCAAGAACATTAATAATACCATAACCATAATTATTATTTGGACTTTCCGACATTGATGCTGTCATCATAAGCGCTTCTCTTATTTCCATTGATGACCATAAAGGCCTCGCTTGGATTATCAAAGCGGCCGCTCCACCTACTAATGGACACGCAAGAGAGGTTCCACTTAATTGTATATAACCTGTCTCATTATTTGGATTTATACACCATGTCTGCACTCCTCTTGCACATACCTCTGGCTTTATTCTGCCATCTGCTGTAGGACCATGAGAACTAAAACTCGCGATTTCACCATTATCACGTACTGCTCCAACTGATATTACAGAATCTGCATCTGCAGGTGCTATAATATAGAACCAATCATCATTTCCTGAATTACCAGCAGCCGTGACACAAACCATACCTAATTCAACAGCAATATCCACCGCTATTGTGGTGATTGCTGTATTACCATCTAAGTCAGAATAGTCGTACCAATCTAAGTAGCCAAGTGAAGTTGACACTACCTCTGCACCATTAATCTCTCCCCATTCCAAAGCAGCAACATAGTTATCTTCTTCTTGCTGTATTTCTTGGGTTACATCTTCAGTTTTAGCTAGAAGGAATTCAGAATTATAAGAAACTCCAATAAGTTCACCGGGGGAATTTGCAGCTATTGTAGATAATACTGCCGTTCCATGATAATCCTGGTCGCTACTTTCTTCATCCTCCGTTTGATTTGATGTTTCATCATCATTGTTAATAAAATCCCATTGATTAATAACATTAATATTACTCAAAGAATTATGTCCTAAATCAAATCCAGTATCTAAGACTAATATTCTTACTCCTTCACCCGTATAGCCCTGATTATGTAACTCATGGGCATTAATTTGTTCAATTTGATCCCGGGCATTCCCATAGTCTAAATCTCGTGAAGAAGAATTAATTTTAATTTGGTCTTTGTCCCTTTGGATTTTCCTTCCTAGAACAGGCTCAATTCTATAAACACAAGGAAGTGCTTCTATTTTATTTAGCTCTGATTCAGAACAAATAATTGATATCGCATTTAACCAACGACTTTCATTTTTTATTTCTATGCCAATTGAAGAAATTTTACTAGTATAATCGGGAGATATTCTTAAATCATACCAATAATTATTTTGCGAATAATTATTTTTTTTTCTTCTTTCAAGTGCCTTCTGGCTTATTTCAACTATTTCAGATTCGTATTTATCAATAAAATAAACCCATAATCGATAATAATCTCCTCTTTTTCCATATTCAATAATTTCACGATTATATTTTTGGCCAAAAAGAATAAAAACAGAAAGAACATATAGAAAAACAAATCTCATCTAAATTCCCAAAATAAGATTAGTTAACGATATAAGATCCATAACATCAAGCATACCGTTGCCATTTAAATCACAAAAATATAATTGAGCAGGGGTTGCTTCAGAGCCAAAAATAAGAAGATCAACAATCCCCAAAATATCATATATATCCAAATACATATCTGAATTAAAGTCACCCATTATTCCCGTTGGAAAACCTGAAATAGAAAAATCATCGAATGTAAAACCATCACCTTCCACATAATCATCTGACGTTTGTATAAAACGGAACCCAGTTAATCTCGAAACATTTAATTGATCTAAATAAATTTTTTCTTGTACCCACTCATCCTGAGTTCCATCATAACCATGTTCGCCAAAAGATTGTGCTGGTTGCCCAGATCCAGGTTCAGTGAAATTCCCCTGTAAACTTATCCATCCTGAATCTGGGATATAAGCCTGAAAACGTACAAAATCCCAATTTGATTCAATATCCCATTTTGTAAAAAACTCCACAGAAGGATTAGATAAATAATCAAGATTGATTTCAAAAGTTAATTCTGCAATCGTCTCTTGACTTGGCTGATAATCAGAATCAGGACTATCGGATAAAGCCAAAGAACCTGAAAACGAATCATTTGTAAGCCCCCAATCACCATTTAATGACCAAGCTCCTAAACCATTTTCAAAATCATCGTGAAATAAAACTTCTCCTTCTCCAATAATAAATTTAATAGTGTCAATTCTGGATAAACTATTTTCACTTTCTATAGAAACAATAATACCTGTTGTAGACCCTAGTATAGCATTATCAGAAAATAATACTGAAATAGAAAAATTATCTTTATCTCTTGCCTGAAGTTCATCCATGACATATATATCAGTTTCAACAGTTATTAAATTATTAATCGGAACAAATTCAATATCAATATCACTTCCAGAATTTCTAAGACCTCGATTTTCAATAACAACCTCAATGATTGACTCATCTCCAGGCATAAAATTTTCTTGTGAAAAAATATAAGAATCAATAATAATATCTGCTCCTGATACAAATGAAAAAATCTTATTAGGATGCAACTGCGCCTCACAAAGATCAATAATTTCATTTTCAGAAGGCCAAAACCCTTGAGATGCTGAACCAACCTCTGGAACATATGAAATAATATTTTGATCACCAAATGTCCAGTCTACCGCATCTCCATTAACAGTGTAACCAATTGTAGCAAAACCAGTTCCTACAACATATCCATTATAACGTGCCATTTCCTCTCCAATCTCAATATATGTACTAAGAATTGGTTCATTAGGTAATGATCCATCCCCCCATGGATGAATATATATGTTACTGTATGTGTGATAATGTAAAACGTTACTGAATTCACGATTAATAATAAAATCACGCACTGCTTGAGTCTCAGGCTCAGAAAATTCAGATTCACCTCTATAAGTTGTAGAACATGGATTTGGAGATGACCCTGAATTATCTGAACCCCAACCATAGCTATAGTTTCGATTTAAATCAACTCCCCTATTCGTACCATCTCCGCAATTCGTATCTAGTCTGTTTTTACGATGCATACCTCCACCATCAGGTTCAATTATTTCATTGTATACATATCCATCTGGATTGACAACAGGTATAAACCACATTTCACGATTGTTGACTAAAAAAGTAACCTCATTATCTACTTCGTATTTTTCTGCTAAATGTTGAATAAAATAAAACAAATTCATCATACCTACCGGTTCTCTTGCATGGGTTAACGAAGTATATAAAACCTCTGGTTCATTCTCATCTACATTGGGATTGTCTGAAACTTTAAATGCCCATATATCACGATTTTCTATTGATTGTCCAATAACAATCCGATTTGATATAATATGTGGATAGTCATCAAGCAATTCATCAAATCTATCATTTAATTCATCCCAAGTATAATTCCCTTGCATAGATCCCAAAGGAAAATCACGGGAATCTGTAGAAACATTTCTGTCTTTATAATACGCTGTTAAATTTGAAATTCTAATTT
>MDTB01022788.1_pt1 | contig 45398 bp, 47 predicted proteins | sample 811161 | NCBI WGS metagenome assembly MDTB01 (sample SAMN05326650, study PRJNA326480) | marine metagenome | isolation source: seawater | place: Mediterranean Sea | collected 2009 | reverse complement strand
GTTGATAGGCTGGATGTGGAAGCGCAGTAATGCGTGCAGCTGACCAGTACTAATAGCTCAATTGGCTTGATTTATGCACTGAAAAAAATTTTTATGTTTTTAATAAACTCAAAATATAGATAGTGTTGTCTTCTTAATACAACAAACATTTTTTAATTGAATTTAATTATAGTTTGTAATTATGTAAAGTATTACAATTTTGTAAATGGATGATTTAATCAAACAATTGAAGCTCCTAAAAAAAAGAGGGGTTGTTGCTGTCAAACAATCCTTAGAGGACGAAGGAGCTAGTTACGATGATCTATTACTTATGAGAAAAGTAACAAACCAATCCTCACTCAAATTAGATATAAAAATAGGCGGATGTGAGGCTAAAAACGATATACATTTTTGCAAAAAAATAAAAGTTGATGGAATTATTGCTCCAATGGTAGAGAGTGACTACGCGCTTGTAAAATTTATTCAAGTAGTAAGAAATAATACTATGCAAAGTCTTTATGTAAACTTCGAAAGTATTCAGGCAGTAAAAAATCTTAACAAAATTATGAAAAAGAAAGATTTTAAAAAACTAAAAGGTGTTGTGATAGGCCGATCTGACCTAGTTGGCTCCATAGGTCTTGGAAAAGATATGGTTGATTCAAAGAAAACCTACAATCTTGTTTACCCAATTTTAAAAAAAATTAAAAAAAGAAAAATGATTATAAAAATGGGAGGATCCATGACATCTAAATCAAAATCCTTTGTAAGTAAGTTATATAAAAAAAAATTATTAGATATTGTAGAAACAAGAAATGTCCAATTAAAATTAAATAATGAAGTTATTTCTAATTTCGAAAATATTATGAAAGAAATATTTAAATTTGAAATTTCATGGCTTAAATTTGCTTATAAAAAGTCAAGAAAATCAAAACTCAGACTAGAAAATGACTATCTTCATAGAATAAAGGTCTTAAAAAAAAGGACATTAAATTAGAAATATGCACCATCAATATTTCTCTCTATCAGAATTGAATAAAGTAAATAGAAATAAAAAATTAGACATTTATGAAAAGCTAGAATTACAAAGCTTATTATTAAGATTAAACATTCTTTATTCTATACAAGTAGCTGGAAGTGGACATTTAGGTTCATCATTGTCAGCATTAGATATTTTTTTATGTTGCGATAAATTTTTACAAAAAAATAAAGGACACTTCTTTTCTTCTAAGGGACATGATGCACCTGCATTATATAATGTTTTGATATTAGCAAAAAAACTAAAATTCAATTATTTACATAAGTTACGAAAACTTAATGGATTGCCTGGTCATCCAGATATTGACACAAAAAATATAATCTTCAATACAGGGTCTCTTGGAATGGGTATCAGTAAAATAAATGGACTTTGTTACTCAGATATTCTTAAAAAAAAAAAATACAAAAATATTGTAATTTTAGGTGATGGCGAGTTACAAGAAGGTCAAAATTGGGAAGCTTTAATGTATCTTCAAAATCATAAAAAAATTTCTCCGTTAATATTTATTGATAATAATGGCATTCAATCTGATACATGGGTAAAAAAAGTAAAGGATTATTCTGATCTTGGTAATAAAATAAGATCATTTAAATTAAATTATCAAGAAATTAATGGTCATGATAAAAAAAAAATAATGTTGACGATCCAAAAGCACTTCAAAGAAAATAATGGTGCAACTATTGTTTTGGCCAAGACTATAAAAGGAAAAGGGTTTTCTGATTTTGAAACTTCAAAATTTTCTAAAGATTTGAATTTCTATCCTTATCATTCTGGGGTTGTTTCAACAAAATTATACCAAAAAGCAATAAATGAAATTTTATTAAAAATAAAACGTTTTGGTAAAAATAAAGAGATAATGATACCAAAAACTGAAAAAACTAAAATTATACAAGAAAATAAATTAAGTAAAAAATTAAGTCTTATTCAAGTTTACTCTGAAGAGCTTTACAGATTTGTTAAAAAAAATAAAAAAACATTAGTTTTAGATGCCGATTTGACTAAAGATGCAGGTAGTTCAAAAGTAATGACGAGGTTACCAAATAATTTCTTTGAATTCGGAATAGCTGAGCAAGATATGGTTTCATTTGGTTCGGGTTTGGCAGCTGGTGGTTTTTTACCAATATTTCACAGTTTTTCATGTTTTATTTCAACAAGAGCTCAAGAGCAAATATTTAATTTTTGCTCGGAAAAGCGAAAAGGAATTTTTGTGGGTGCTTTAAGTGGCTTAACTCCTTCTGCTCCAGGTCATTCACATCAAATGATAAGAGATGTACCGTTGATTGGATCTATACCCAACATGTATTTAGTTGAATTATTTTCTCCACATATGATTAAAGATTTTTTCAGTTATCAAAAAAAAATATCTACTTCGATATTTTTAAAACTAAATAATTCAAACTTAATTTTAGAAAATTTTAAAAAATTCAAATTACCAAAAATTGGTGAATTACTGAGTATTAATCATAAAAAAACAAATAAAACTATTATAATTTGCCAGGGCGCGGATGTTATTAATGAGATATTAAAAATAAAAAATAAAATTGATTTACTTGAAAACGTTTCAATTTTTTGTGGGGTTTGGTTAAATAAGATTAATACAAGAGACTTGTTAAAACTTAATAATAAAAAAGTTATTTTATTTCAATCCTCGATTGGTTACGGAGGGTTTGATGCGTTTTTATCAAAAAAAATTTTAGAAAATTCTATAAAAATTAAAAAATTTAAATCAATTTATATCAACGAAATACCTAAATGTGGACAAAATGACGAAATTTTAAATTATTATAATTTATCTGCTGGAAGAATTTTAGATATAATAAAAAAATTTTAAAATGAAAAAAAGAAATATTTTAATCGTAGGTCACAAAGGTTTGATTGGTAAACATTTGGTAAATTTTTACAAAAATAATAAAAATATAAAATTAGTTTGTATAGATAAAAGCGAAAATTTTGATTTAACTAAAAAAGAACTTGTAAGCAATTTTCTAAAAAAAAATAAGAATTTAAATTATATAATAAATGCTAGCGGAAAAAATGATCATGTAATCAAAAATAAAAGGGAAATTTTTGAGGATAATAATGTTTTGATAGATTACATTTACCAAAATGTAATCGCACCAAAAAATTTGATTGAGCAGTCAGTTGCAATATGTAAACAAATTAAATCAATTGTAAATTTTGCTTCTTTATATGGCCTGAAGTCTCCTTACCATCCAATATATAAAAAAAGAAAGTCGTTGTCATATTGCATCAGCAAACACGCAATGGAAGGGCTCACAAAGTATTATGCAGCACTCTATGCTGAAAAAAATATTAGAATTAATAATATAAGAGTTGGGGGCGTTGAAAATAATCAGCCAAAGAATTTTAAAAATAATTTTTTAAAAAAAACACCAAATAAAAAAATGTTAAATAAAAATGACATTTCCTATTTAGTTGATTTTCTTTGCTCAGAAAAAAGTAAAAATATTATTGGAGAAAATATTAATTTAGAGGGTGGATACAATCTTTGGTAATATTATTTTATTCTCTTAATCTTCTTTAATTTTTTAAAATCATCAATAGTGTCTATGTCATAATTGTGATTAATTTCATAACCATAAATTTTTTTACCAGTCATTGAATTCTTACAAATTGTAGCTTTTACATTTAAAATATCTACACAATTTGCCTGAATATAACTTTTTTTTAATCTTTGTCCTGGCAAACTATGTTGCTCGGTATTCTTAGTGATTGGATTATAGATCATATTTTTATTGTCTAATAACCACATTTTTTGAATATTTTCTTTTAGTTTAAAAATAGTTCTAAGAGAATCGACTTTATTTTTCAATTTCAAAAATTTTTTAATACATTTTGATATTAAGTCTTTCTCTCTTATTGGGTATGTCGCTCTTAAATGAACTATAATTTTTGGTATTTTTAATTTTCTTTTTTTTAATTGGTATAAAAAATCTTGAAAACATTCTAGATCTGTTGAGTAATCTTTAGAAATTTTTTTGCTTCTCAAATATGGTGCCAAAGCTCCAGCCTCGATACTAATTTTTTGATATTTTTTAGAGTCTGTCGAGACAAATACTTTGTCTATTTCTCGTGTTTTTAGTGCCTGTTCTATAGTTATTTGAATAAGATTTTTATTATTTAACTTTAATATATTTTTATTCTTAATTCTTTTTGAATCTGCTCTTGCAGGAATTAGTGCATAAATTAACATTCAAGCTGTATTTTTTTAATTATGTAGGAACTGTCTTTATCTTCAGTTTTCTTTTTATATTTTTTATATATCGGATATACATGTGACAACATTTTTGTGTAATTCAGTTTTGAGTCACTGAATATTTTTAAATCTTTAAGCATATTATTATAAGAAAATGATACTGAATATCCTTTTTTCACTTTATTAATTTTATTCTTTATTAAATTAGAGACAAAACCACTATTTAGCAACATTTCAATGAGCTTGACGTCTGCAATCTTATTTTTTTTTGAAATTAGAAAAGCATCACCCATACAAATCATGATATTTGCACAAATCGAATTATGAATTATCTTTAATATCTGTGGATGTTCTATTTTTTTTAAAAATTTTATATTTCCAATAATTTTCAATATTTTAATTACTTTTTTATTTTTTTTGCCTGCGTATAAAAAAGGCATATTATTTTTGACAAGGGCTTCTGGATTGCCCAAAGTTGGACATTCTATCCACTCCGAGCTGTAAGATTTAGCAAACTTATTAAATTTTTTAGATTCGAGGTATGAAATAGTTGATAAATTAACAAAAACTTTATTTTTTAAGAATTTTTTATTTTTGATTTTGTCAAAGTAAAATTTAATTGCATTTTCATTTTTTACTAAAAAAAAAATTATTTTACTTTTTTCAAATAACTCATCAATGCTGCCGAATTTTTTACTTTTTTTTACATTTATTAGCTTAGCTCTGGTTCTATTATATACTTTAATTTTTTCTTTTATTGATAACTTTTCAAAGATTTTTCTGCCTAATGTACCGTATCCAATAATACAAATTTCGTTCATTACCATTCCTTTATTTTAAAAATTTGGAGTTAATTATTTCTTTGTATCAAATATTATTTACCAATATTTATTTTCTTTAAATTTTAATTTTTCTGTCTTCAAAAATTTTTTCTTTCCATCACCGACACTAATTTCAAATTTTCTTATAACATTTACGAGGTTTCTCATGCCATCCTCCTCCAGTGATGCAGCATGGTCGGTTCCCCACATGGTTCTGTCTAAAGTGATATGTCTTTCAATACTTGACGCACCCAAACAAGCCGCCATGAGACCAGGACTTACACTTTTTTCGTGACCTGAATATCCCACATCAACTTTGAATTTCTTTTTATAAATTTGAATTAAACTTAGGTTTAAATCCTTATCTTCACAAGGATAGGCAGAGACACAATGCATCAAATTAAATTTACATTTATGTTTTCTAAAAATTTTAACAGCATTTTCAACATCACTCATTTTACTCATTCCAGTAGATATAAATGTAAATCTCTTTTGTTTTGCAACTGCTTTTAATAGATTTAAATTTGTCAGCATTGGGGATGCAATTTTGTTATACTTCAGTTTGTAGGAGTGTAAAAAATTATTACTTTCAATATCCCACGGACTAGCGAACCAATTAATACCAATTTTTCTACAAAATTTATCAATTTCATTAAATTCTCTTCTATTGAATTCAAGTTTTTTTTTATATTCCAAGTATGTAATTTTTCCCCAAGGTGTTTCTCTTATTGTATAAGCTTTTTCTTGGGGTGTTGTTATTTCTGGGGTTCTTTTTTGAAATTTAACAGCATCAAACCCAACTTTTTTAGCTAGTAAAATTAACTCTTTTGCTATTTTAATACTTCCATTATGATTAATTCCTATTTCACCTATAAGAAAAATTTTTTTTGAAGGCATTTTAATTGCAACTTAAAGTTTTTTAATATTATGATTAACTACTAATACTATTAATTTTTTTATCAAGGAAAATATTATAGAAAAAATTTAGTTAATAATAAGATAAAAACTTTTATATTAAATTATGACTAGTGAATATAATATTTTAAATAAATAAAAATCTCTTTTTGAACAGAGTTCTATGTTTTATGATAGGTTAAATTAGTTAATTTAATTTTATAAATAAAAAATTGTTAAAAAAAACTATAAATTTATATAAAAAGATTAAAAAGGTTAAACTACGTTTCGATCTTCCCATTAAAGAAGAAGTGCTTCTTTATGATGAGCTTCATTCATGGATATTAAAAGAAACTATTAAAAAAAAATTTAATGTTTTAAAAGTACGCGATGAGAAAGAAATTTATTTTTGGATTTTTCTGAAGCAGATAATTTTATTAGATTTTAAATTTATTACTTATAGTAAGAATTATATAAAATACATCTCGCCAAAAATTATAATTACTTTTATAGACACTAATATCGATTTTTATGAATTAAAAGATACCTTTAAAAATATACAATTTATATCTATACAGAACGGAATTCGAACTCCCGATTGGTTTAAGTCTGAAAGAATGAAAAATTCAAAAAAACTTAAGTGTGATCACATTTTTGTTTTTAATAGGCATATAATAAAAAAATATGCAAAATATATACAATCAAAATTTCATGTGTTGGGAACTTTTAAAAATAATATCGTTAGTATAAATAAAACTAAGAATAATAATAATTTTTTACTTATTTCTGAATTTGAAAAAAGTACGAAAGTAAAACTCAAATTTAAAACAAAATTACTAAATTTTATTTACTTATATATATCAAAAAATAATAAAAAAATTTATATCCTTCTAAAAAGCAAAGACCCTCTAAACCAAAAGGAGGAAATTGGTTTCTATAAAAAATTCTTTCGATCTCAGTGTATATTTCTTAAATCTTTAAAATGGAAACAAAGTTATGAAACAATTGATAAATTTGAAAATGTAATTTTTATGTATTCTACATTAGGATATGAAGCTATAGCTAGAAAAAAAAAAGTAGCAATATTTTCACCAGATAAAATTAATGGGTTTAATTATAATTTTGGATGGCCAGCAACTTATAAAATAAATTATAATTTTTTTTCAGCAAAAAAAATAACTTATGATGAAATAAAAAGAGTTTTAAGCAACATAAGTAATTGTAGCCAGGATAATTGGCAAAATAAATATTATGGACAAATTAAAGACCAGATGTATTTAAATAAAAAAAATACAATACTTAAAAAAGTAATATTTGAATTACTTCAACATTAAGTTGATTAATTTGAATTTAAAATTTAACTATTATTAAAACAGCTGGATGTAAAGCTAAAAACAATATAATAATTTTATAAAAAAAGCTTATAGTAAATAATGACAAAACCTATCATCGCTGCAGTGGTTCCAGTTAGAAAAAATTCTGAAAGGCTAAAAAATAAAAATTTTCTAACTTTTTACAAAGATAAATCACTATTAGAAATTAAGATACAACAACTTAAAAAAATTAAATATATAGATAAAATTGTAATTAGTTCTGACTCAAAGGTAGCTGCTAAAATTGCAAAGAAAAATGGTGTAGTTTTCCACCAGAGGGAAAAATTTTATGCAAGTTCAAAATGTTCTGGTAGTGATTTTTTTCAAAATTTAGCTGAGTCTATTGAATGTGATTATATTGGTTATTTTCCATGCACGTCCCCTATTATTAAGAAAGATACATATATCAATTTTTTAAAAGATTTCTTAAAAAATAAAAAATCTTTCGATAGTTTTAACTCAGTAACAAATTTGAAAAAATTTCTTTGGAAAGGAAAAAAATCAATTAATTATAAAATATCTAAAGCCCCAAACTCTCAGAATTTACCAGATAATTTTTACACAATAACTTTTGGACTAAATATAATTTCAAGAAAAAAAATGATTAAATACAAAAATATTGTTGGCAAAAAACCAAAATTTTTTTTAATAAGCAAAATTGAAAGCTCAGATATAGATGATGCAATTGATTTTGAAATGATAAAAAGTATTTTTCCAAAATTTTTTAAAAATGAAAAAAAAAACTAGTTCTAAATTTGAATATTATAGTCAGTATTTTTTAAATAAATGCAGAAAAGATTTAATAATTAGATAATTTATTTATATAGTTAATTATGTTTAAAAAAATCGAAGTTTGGATTGTTGGGCTTATAGTAGTATTTTTTATTTTACTAATAATACTTATATCAGCTATTTTAAGGGATGAATATTTAGGAAAAAATCGTACACCTGAGATTTTGAGAAAAAATTTAGTTAAGGTATCAAAAATTCCCAGTAATATATTTAATGTAATTGAACACTTAAGAGGCGAAAATATTAATTCTCCTCCAAAACTAAAAAAACACAAAGGTAAAAAAAGATTTGAACAATTTATTTATAATAGAAGAAATGCTCTTTTAGTGTTACCTCGATACGACCATAGTTTAGGCAGATCAATCGTTGATGTTATTGATTTAAATGATTTTAAGGTGATACACACATACAAACATAATATCAGTGAGATGAATTCAAAAGTCAAGAATACTATAGAATTTCCAAGACTTAAGATTGATAATAGTCCAATAAGATTTAGATACATTCATCCATTAATTTTAGAGGACGGATCGCTCATAAGTGAAGGTGGCCATTCAGTTGTGCATAAGATCGATTTTTGTTCAAATCTTTTATGGATCAATGATGAGGAAATATTCCATCATAGCAAAATGCAGGATCATGAAGGTAATATTTGGATTGCAGGTAGAATGAATCCTCAATCTAAACATGTAACAAAATATGCGCTCAAAAATTTTTTAGATGACTCAATTATTAAAATTAATACAAAAGGAAAAATACTTTATAACAAAAGTGTGACTGAAATTTTAATTGAAAATAATATTGTACCTGAGAATTTTGCATTAAAATCATATTTATCTAATGTAGACGACCCGATTCATCTTAATGATATTGAACCTGTATTTAGTGACAGTGAATATTGGAAAAAAGGTGACGTATTTTTAAGTCCAAGACATCAGTCTGCAATCATTCATTACAGACCAAGCACTAATAAAGTCATTAATTATATAACAGGTCCTTTTGCTGAACAACATGATGTTGATATTATTTCAAACTCTGAAATTTCAATTTTTGATAATAATAACTTTTTGGTTGATAATGATTATTCAGAAGTTGTAATTTATAATTTCAAGACTAAAACATTTAGAAAATTATTTAATGATCAATTACAAAAAGAAAATTTTAAAACAATTTCTGGGGGTCTGCATCATATCTTAAAGGATGGTGCTTTAATGGTTGAGGAACAAAATCATGGAAGAATAATTTTATTTAATAATAAGGGTGAAAAAGAGTGGGAATTCGTTAATATAGACGAAAATGGCGACATTGGATTTGTTAATTGGTTTAGAGTTTTAGAAAATGAACAATTTATTGAAAATTATAAATTATTAGTAGAAAGCAATAGATGTACAAATTAATTTACTTAACTTTTTTTTACTTTTTCATAACCACATCTTCCTTCGCTTATTTAGGACCTGGAGTTGGAGGAGGAGTAATCGCAGCTACTTTAGGAATTATCGTAGCTATTTTTGCAGTAATATTTGGACTAATCTGGTTTCCAATAAAAAGGTTGATTAAAAAAAGAAGAGAAAAAAAAGAAAATAATCAAAGTAAAATTGATTAATCAATTACTATTAATTTGTTCTGCAGTCATTATTTATGAACTTATAAAATATACCAAATTACTTAAATTAATTAAATTTAGTTTAAAATTCTATAAAAAAATATTAAACATATTTAAATTTAAAAAAGCCTCTGATTTTAGAAAACAAAAATTATTATTTAATTATTCAAAATCTTTATTCATTGTATCGATAAAAATATTTATTATACTCTTATCTGTACTACTCCTTATGTTAATATTAAATTTTCTATCAAATTCATTTTTAAAATTAGTTTTATCCATTCTGGGTATTTTTGAAATAAGTATTATTTTTATTTTTTATCATCAAATTCGAAAAAGAAATGACCCAAAACTATAGTGGTATTCAAAAGTTCTTACATGATTTTATATTAAGTAAAAAAATTATTAATAAAGCATTATTTGAAATTGAAAAAATTATATATTTAAAAAACAAGGATATTATAAATGAATCACATATTTTTATTACCGGCCTCCCAAGATCTGGAACTACCAGTATATTAAATTTTATTTACTCATCTCGTGACTATGCCTCCTTAACATATAAAAATATGCCGTTTGTATTATCTCCTAATTTATCAAAATTATTTAATAAAAAAAATGTTTCAAAAAAAGAAAGATTACATGGTGATGGTATAAATTTTGACATGGATAGTCCCGAAGCATTGGATGAAATATTTTTTAATAATGATGAAGAATTTTTAACAAATGAATTGGTTAATTATGTACAATTAATTTTGTTATCAGAGAATAAAAATAAATATCTTAGCAAAAATAATCTTAATTTTAAAAGAATAGATTTAATAAAAAATATATTTCCTAATTCTATATTTTTAATTCCAATAAGAGATCCGTTACATCATGCAAATTCCCTCTTGCAACAGCATTTAAATTTTATTCAATTACAAAAAAAAAATGATTTTGTTAGAAGATATATGAATTATCTTAAACATAATGAGTTTGGGCTTAATCATAAGCCATGGAACAATCCTATTAATTTTGAAGATTTAAATAGTACGAATTATTGGTTGGAACAATGGTGTTTTTTCTATCAAAATATATTAACAAAATACCAATCGCATAGTAACTGTTATTTTATAATTTATGAAGAATTAACTAATCAAAATTATACTAAGGTATTATTAAAGAAAATTAATTTAAATAATACTAAATACTTAAATTTAGGTTATTTTAAAAATTCTAATAAGAAAAAAATAAATAATTATTATGATAAAAACATTTATGAAAAAGCGAGAGATATTTATATAGATTTTAAAAATAAGTCTTTTAAGTAAAATTTATGAAAAATTTTAATAAACTAATATTATTACTTACCCCTTATGAGCGTAAAAAAGCAGGTTTGCTCATGATAATGATGTTTGTGATGGCATTGTTAGACATGATAGGAGTTGCGTCTATCTTGCCTTTTATGGCGGTGCTTACAAATCCTGAGATAATCGAATCTAACGTTATTCTTGATAAGATGTATAAAGCATCAACTACTTTTGGAGTAGAAAATAATCAAGATTTTCTATTTGCTTTAGGTATATTAGTATTTATAATTTTAGTATTTTCTCTCACTTTCAAAGCTATCACCACATATGTACAAATAAGATTTGTTCTTATGCGTGAATATAGTGTTAGTAAACGGTTGATGCGAGGATATTTGAGTCAGACCTATAGTTGGTTTTTAAATCGTAATAGTGCTGACCTTGGAAAGACGATTTTATCGGAAGTAAGTCAAGTAATTGGAGGGGGTCTAAAACCTTTTATGGATTTGATTGCCCAAAGTATGATTGCAATCGCGCTCATTATATTATTGATCGCAACTAATCCAAAACTCGCATTTATAGTTGGCGTTTCACTTGGTGGAGCTTACGGGCTAATTTTTTATTTTACGCGTTTATATTTAAATCGTATTGGAAAAGAACGTTTGAAATCTAACTTTTTGCGTTTCAAAATTATTAATGAAGCGTTTGGAGCTTCAAAAGAAGTTAAAGTAGGAGGTTTTGAGGAGAATTATGTTAAAAAATTTTCTATCTCTGCTAGAAATACTGCTCGTACCCAAGCTTCTGCGGGAGCTATAAATCAAATACCCCGTTTTTTTTTAGAAGCCATCGCTTTTGGTGGAATAATATTGTTAATTCTTTATATGATGAGCCGATTGGGAAATTTTAATAATTCTTTACCAATTATTAGTTTATATGTTTTCGCCGGATATCGTTTGATGCCAGCAGTCCAACATATTTATCTTTCTTTTTCTAAACTTACTTTTGTCGGACCTTCACTTGATAAATTATATAATGATCTTGAAAATCTTAAATTACGTAATGAAAATTTAGATCAAGATATTTTAGCTTTTAACAAATCTATTTGTTTAAAAAATATTAACTATAATTATCCTGAGTCATCAAGAGAAGCTTTAAAAAATATAAATTTAAATATTCCTGCAAAATCTACAGTTGGTTTAGTTGGTACTACAGGAAGTGGCAAAACAACAACTGTAGATATCATTTTAGGATTGCTAGAAGCTCAAGAAGGAACTTTGGAAGTAGATGGGAGAATTATAACAAAGCAAAATTCAAGATCTTGGCAACGCTCTATAGGTTACGTGCCGCAACATATTTATCTGTCTGATGATACAGTTGCTGCTAATATTGCTTTTGGAAATGAACCCCAACATTTTAATCTTAATTCTATTGAAAAAGCTTCGAAAATAGCAAATTTACATGAATTTGTTATAAATGAATTACCTAAAAAATATCAAACGATAATTGGTGAGCGCGGTGTTAGATTATCTGGTGGGCAAAGACAACGTATAGGAATTGCTAGGGCCCTATACAATAACCCACAAATATTAATTTTAGACGAAGCAACCAGTGCTTTAGATAACCAAACAGAAAAAGCAGTAATGGATGCAGTAAATAATCTCAGAAAAGACATTACCATTATATTAATTGCACATCGCTTAAGTACAGTAAAAAAGTGTGATAAAATTTTCATACTAGATAAAGGGGAAGTAAAAAATGAGGGAAAATTTGAGGAATTAATCAAAGTTAATGAGAATTTTCGAATGAATGCTAATAGTTAATAATAAATGAAATCAATTTTAGTTACTGGTGGTGCTGGATATGTAGGCTCTGGCTTGATAAGTGAACTGTTGTCAAAGGGTTATTCTGTAACTTGTGTGGATAAGATGATCTTTGGTGGCGAATCTCTCTTGGGTATATTACATAATAAGAATTTTAATTTTTATAATTGTGATATCAATGACAAAAAATATTTTAACACCATTCTTTCTAAAAATAAATATGATGGAGTAATTCACCTAGCAGCTATAGTTGGAGATCCTGCATGTAAGCTTAACTCGGATCTTGCTGTTAAAACTAACTGGGAGTCTAGTAAATGGTTATTAGACAGGTGTATTCAAATAGGTATCCCAAAATTTATATTTGCATCAACGTGTAGTAATTATGGTAAAATGGACGATCCTGATGCATATGTTGATGAAAATTCCAAGTTAGCCCCTGTGTCTTTGTATGCAGAATTAAAAGTTAAATTTGAAAAATATATGTTGACTGGAATAAAAAAAATTGACAGTTTTTCACCTACATCCCTAAGATTTTCAACAGTATATGGTCTCTCCAAAAGGATGAGATTTGATTTAACGGTAAACGAGTTTACTAAAGACCTTGTGCTTGGAAAGGAACTTGTGGTATTTGGAGAACAATTTTGGAGACCTTACTGTCATGTAAAAGATTTTTCTAATGCATTTATTACTGTTTTAAACTCGTCCTATGAAAAGGTTGCATACAATGTTTTTAATGTCGGCGATACTAAAGAAAATTATACAAAACAAATGTTGGTTAATGAAATTAAAAAATTAGTACCAAATTCCAAAGTAAAATATGTAGCAAAAAATGAGGATCCAAGGGATTATAGAGTTAATTCTGACAAAATTAAAAAAGAACTAGGTTTTAAAATAACCATGACAGTTCCTGATGGAATAATGGAGATTAAACGTGTAATTCAGGAAAAATTAATTCAAGATCCTGAAGATCAGAAATATTATAATATTCCTCATGAGCGAAAATAAAAACTTATATTTAAATATAATAAACTTTATAAAATCAATTTATAATTCAGATAAATTCATACCCCTTCATGAACCAAGGTTTATTGGAAATGAAAAAAAATATATAAAAGAATGTATTGAGTCTACTTTTGTCTCTTCAGTAGGAAAGTTTGTAGATGAATTTGAGGAAAAAATAGCAATTTATACAGGCGCAAAACATGCCATTGCAACAACTAATGGAACCTCTGCACTTCATGTATCTCTACTACTTGCTGATGTAAATCAGAATAGCGAAGTAATTACTCAGGCTCTTACATTTGTTGCAACTTGCAATGCCATAAGTTATTGTAATGCAAAACCAGTTTTTATTGATGTTGATAAAGACACAATGGGCCTTTCTCCTTTTGCACTTAGATCTTTTTTAGAGAAAAATACAACAATTAAAAATAAACAATGTATAAATAATAGCACACAAAAAGTAATCAAAGCATGTTTGCCTATGCATTCTTATGGTTTTCCTTGTAGAATTGATGAAATTAAAAAAATTTGTGATGAATATTATATATTTTTAATTGAAGATGCTGCTGAAAGTACAGGAAGCTTGTATAAAAAAAAGTTTACAGGAACTTTTGGGCAGATAGGAGCCATGAGTTTTAATGGAAATAAAATTATTACTGCTGGTGGAGGTGGTTGTATAATCACAAATGACGAAAATCTAGCCAGGAAAGCTAAACATTTAACTACTACAGCCAAAGTTCCACATAAGTGGGACTTCAATCATGATATGGTAGGTTATAATTATCGCATGCCAAATATAAACGCAGCAATATTGGTTGCACAATTAGAGAATCTAAATGATTTTATTTTTAATAAACGTAAATTAGCCAGTAGATATGAAAACTTTTTTGAAAGCATTAATTGTAATTTTTTTAAAGAGCCAAAAAACAGCATATCAAATTATTGGTTAAACTCTATTATCCTTGAAAATAAAAAACAAAGAGATCAATTTTTAGATGAGACTAATTCCAAAGGTGTCATGACCAGACCTATTTGGATGTTAATGAATAGATTGCCAATGTTTAAGGACGCACAATCTGATGATTTAAAAAATTCCGAATGGTTAGATGAAAGAGTAGTTAATATACCGAGTAGTGTAACTTTATGAAAAAAATTATCCTAATTGGAGGAGATGGTCATTGTAAGTCAGTTATTGATGTTATTGAACAAGAAGCTCGATTTGAAATTGCAGGTATAGTCGACAAACCCGAACTTTTGGATTCTAAAATTCTGGGATATCCAATTATTGGTAATGATTTGGATTTAAAAAAATTAGCTAAAAAATATGAAAATGCTCTTGTAACAGTTGGTCAAATTAAAACCTCATCATTAAGAATCAAACTATATAATTTAGCAATTGAGGCTGGTTTTACACTTCCATACATTGTTTCCCCCAATGCTTATGTGTCAAAGCATTCAAAAATTGGTAAAGGCACTATTATTATGAGTAATGCAGTAATTAATGCTAATGCATATGTGGGCAATAATTGTATTATAAATTCAAAGGCATTAATTGAACACGACTGTTCAATCTCCAACCATTGTCATATTTCGACAAATGCCACCATAAATGGAAATGTTAAGATTGGATCTGAATGTTTTATTGGTAGCAATGTTACAACCAAAGAGAATATCACAATAAAAGATAATAGCTTTATTAAGGCTGGAAGCTTAATTAAATGAGTGTGTTTATAATTGCAGAGGCTGGGGTTAATCATAATGGTTCTATACATTTAGCCAAAAAATTGATTGATTCAGCATACGATTCAGGAGCGGACGCCATAAAATTTCAAACATTTAGAGCAAAAAATTTAGTTACAAAAAATTCTGAAAAAGCAAAATATCAAAAAAATACAACAAGTCATAATGAGTCTCAATTTGATATGCTAAAAAAACTTGAGCTATCTAAGGAAATGCATGTTGAACTTATAAAATACTGCAATTATAAAAACATAAAATTTATATCATCTCCATTTGATCACGAAAGTGTAGAATTATTGAATGATTTAGGTTTAGAAATAATTAAAATACCAAGTGGAGAAATTACAAATTTACCATATTTAAAACATATTGGGAGTCTTAAAAAAAAACTTATTTTATCGACTGGCATGTCAAATATCTCTGAAATAAGAGATGCTTTAGATATTTTGATAAACTCTGGAACTAAAAAGGATCATATTACAGTATTGCACGCGAACACAGAATACCCAACTCCAATGGAAGATGTGAATCTCAAAGCAATGGAAACAATTGCTAGAGAATTTAACATAGATACTGGATATAGCGACCATACTTTAGGTATAGAAATTGACATAGCAGCTGTAGCGATGGGTGCACGTTGTATAGAAAAACACTTTACATTAGATCGAAATATGGAAGGACCAGATCATAAAGCTAGTCTTGAACCTCATCAGTTTAAGGCTATGGTGAAAGCTATCAGGAATATAGAGTTAGCTTTAGGCGATGGAGTTAAAGAATTATCTAAAAGTGAAATACATAATATAAAAATTGTAAGAAAATCTATAATTGCAAAAAAAAAAAATCAAAAAGGGAGAAGTTTTAAGTGAAAAAAATCTTACTATCAAAAGACCTGGGAGGGGCATAAGCCCTATGAAATGGGACAAGCTTTTGGGAACTAGAGCGACTAAAGATTATAATGAAGACGATATAATATGAGCAAGAGAAGAATATGTATTGTTACAGGTTCAAGAGCTGAGTATGGACTACTTTTTTGGTTGATGAAAGAAATTGAAATAGATAAAGACCTAGAGCTTCAAATTATTGTTACAGGTATGCATTTAAGTTCTGAGTTTGGTTTGACATATAAAGAAATAGAAAAAAGTTTTAAAATTCATAAAAAAATAGATATGCTTTTATCTTCTGATAACAGCTTAGGTATTTCAAGATCAATGAGCTTAGCATTAAGTTCATTTTCAAAGGCATTCAATGATCTAAAACCAGATATAGTCGTAGTTTTAGGAGATAGATATGAAATTTTTAGTGCAGTAAGTGCTTCTATGATATGTAAAATTCCAGTTGCCCATCTTCACGGCGGTGAAGCTACAGAAGGTCTAATTGACGAGTCCATAAGACATTGCATTACTAAAATGAGCCATTTACATTTCACCGCTGCTGCAGAATACTCTAAAAGAGTTATTCAATTAGGAGAGGATCCCAGTAAAGTTTTCAATGTTGGAGGTTTTGGAATTGAAAATATTAAAAAATTAAAACTTTTAAATAAAAGAGAATTTGAAAAAACTATTAATTTTAAACTAAATTCAAAAAATATTTTAGTTACCTTCCATCCTGTGACTCTAGAAAACAATACATCCAAAGAACAGTTTCAGGAATTAATTAATTCTATAGACGATTTAGAAAATACAAATATTATTTTTACTAAAACAAACAGTGATCCTGATGGAAAAATAATAAATTCAATGATTGATGACTATACTTTCAATAATTCAAATAAATCGATAGGTATTGCTTCTCTCGGACAGCTAAATTATTTAAGTGCTTTGCAGTATATAGATTTTATTATTGGCAATAGCTCAAGTGGATTAACAGAAGCACCAAGTTTTAAAATTGGCACTATTAACATTGGTGATAGACAAAGAGGAAGAATTAATGCAAAAAGTGTTGTTAATTGTTTACCTATTAAAAAAAGTATAAAGGCAGCGATTAACAAAATTTATTCAAATGAATTCCAAAAATTATTAGAAAACGTCAAAAATCCATATGGCGATGGTTATGCGAGTAAAAAAGTTTTGAATGTTTTAAAGTCTATAAATTTAGAGGGTATCTTAAAAAAAAAATTTTTTAACATAAAATTTTCTATATGAGAATAATATTTATTGGATCTGTTGAATTTTCAAAAAAAACGCTACAGAAATTAATAAAACTTAACGCTCAAGTTGTAGGTGTATGCACCAAAAAAAAAACTAAATTTAATAGTGATTTTGCAGATTTGAGACCATTATGCAAAAAAAATAAAATTCCATTTAAGATTGTTAATGATATTAACTCAAAGAATAGTTACTTTTGGATCAAATCTCTAATGCCAGACATTATTTTTTGTTTTGGATGGTCAAATTTATTAAAAAAAAATTTGTTAAATTTAGCTCCACTGGGTGTTTTAGGTTATCATCCAGCTAGATTACCAGAAAATAGGGGACGCCACCCATTAATCTGGGCATTGGCATTAGGTCTTAAAAAAACAGCCTCAACATTTTTTTTTATTAATAAGGGTGTTGATAGTGGTGAAATTTTATCTCAAAAAAATTTTGATATTTCGTTCAATGATGATGCAAAAATTTTATATAATAAAATGACAAATATAGCTTTAAAACAAATAGAGAAATTTTTACCTAAGCTTGAAAAAAATAACTTTAAAGTAGTAAAACAAAATCATAGTAAAGCAAATATTTGGAGAAAGCGCGGTAATGTTGATGGATTAATAGATTTTAGGATGAATAGTTTAACTATTTATAACCTGGTAAGGGCATTGACTAAACCATATATTGGTGCTCATGTTAATTATAAAGGAAAAGAAATTGTAGTTTGGAAAGTCAAAATAATTATAAAAAAACAAAATAATATTGAGAGTGGAAAAGTTTTAGATATCATTAAAAACAAAATTTTGGTAAAAACATCTGATGGTGCTGTAGAAATAACTAATCATGAATTTAAAAAGCTTCCAAATATCGGAGAATACCTTTGAGAAACAAAGTACTAGTTGTAGCAGTTCATCCTGATGATGAAACTTTAGGGTGTGGAGGCACCTTGCTCAAGCATAAAGATGCTGGAGATAAAATTCACTGGCTTATCTGTACAGATCTAAGTAATAATCATAGACATTATCAAATTAGACAAAAAGAAATTAAAAAAGTATCAAAACTTTTTAATTTTAACAGTGTTAATTCTCTGCCATTTGAAACTGCTAAAATAGATCAATATAATATGAAAGACATAATTGAGAAAATATCTAATGTTATTAATAAGGTAAAACCTAATATTATATATCTTCCATTTAAGGATGATATACACACAGATCATAAAAAAATATTTGAAGCTAGTTATGCTTGTACAAAATCATTTAGATATTCATTTATTAAGAAAATATATATGATGGAAACTTTAAGTGAGACAGAGTTTAGTCCAAGCATTAAAAAAGATAGCTTTATACCAAATACATTTGTAGATATAAGCAAAAATATTGATAAAAAGATTAACATAATGAATACTTACAAAAGCGAGATTAATAAACACCCTTTTCCAAGATCTAAAAAAAATATAAAGGCATTAGCTACTTTTCGAGGAGCCACATGTGGATTTAATTATGCAGAAAGTTTTGTGCTTTTAAAAGAAATAATATGAAAAATATTAGAAAATTGTCACCAGATAACTACTGGGATTATGAGTTGGGTTATTGGTGGTTTAGTGACATATCTCGTTTTGGCAAGGTAATGTCTCACGCAGAGCTTTATAAAAAAATAATAGATTTGCCAGGCTCCATAGCAGAATTTGGGGTTTATAAAGCAACAAGTCTTATACGCTGGTTGTCATTACGTGAAATTTTTGAAACAGCTTCAACAAGGAAAATTATTGGCTTTGATGCTTTTGGGACCTTTCCAACAAAAGATTTAACAAGTGTTAAAAGCGATTTAGATTTTGTTAAAAAATTTAACGAAAGTGGGGGAGATGGTTTGTCATTAGAGGAAACTGATTCTCTGCTAAAGGCTAAACCTTTTAATAATTATGAATTAATTAATGGTGATGTCAGAGATACTGTTCCAAAATTTTTGAAAAAAAATAGTGCTGAGAGATTTAGTTTGATTCATTTAGATATTGATGTCTATGAGCCTACTGTTTTAGTTTTAAATAACTTGTATGAGAGACTTGTGACCGGAGGACTTATAGTAATTGATGATTATAACACTGTAGAAGGAGCAACAATCGCTGTAGATGAGTTCATTGTTAAATATCCAAATTTGAAAATTGAAAAATTACCCTATAATAATATTCCAAGTTTTATTAAGAAAATTTAATGAATTGTCATATGAATTAGTAATGATTGGAAAATTTTTAGAAGCTGAAAAAGAACTTAGAGAATTAGACATATTTTATTTATTAATTAACCACTATGATATTCAAAGGGAAAAATTTTAGTGGAAAAAAAATTACAAAAAAGTGACAGCTTTACACATCATAACAAATGGAAAGAAACAATACTTTCTATTGAGTCTAGTATTGAAGACGTCTTAAGTAATTTAAATAAATCTGGTTTGAAAATTTCTTTAATTGTAGGTAATAATTACGAATTTCTTGGAACCATTTCTGATGGAGATATTAGAAGAGCTTTAATTAATGGTGTAAGGCAAAACTCCTCAATTAAAACAATAATTAATAAGGATGCCCTAATAGTCACTCCAGAAATAAGTCCCAATATAGTTTTGCAATTAATGGTTAAAAATAAAGTTCAGCAAATACCAATTGTAGATGAAAATCATAAAATTACTGGATTGTATGTTTGGGATGAAATTATTTCACAAAAGAAAATTCCAAATACAATGGTAATTATGGCTGGTGGAAAAGGAACTAGACTAGGCGCACACACTAAAAATTGCCCCAAACCTCTTTTACCCGTAAATGGCAAGCCAATGTTGGAACAAATAATTGTGAGAGCGAAGCTCCAAGGTTTTGAGAGATTTTTAATATCAATAAACTATCTTGGTCATATGGTACAAAATTACTTTTCTAATGGCGAAAAATGGAATGTAATGATTGATTATATTAATGAAAATGAGCCACTTGGAACTGCTGGATCGTTAAGTTTAATATTTCCAAAACCTCAACTGCCTTTTGTGGTATCAAATTGTGATATAATATCAGATTTAGACTATGGAGAATTGTTAAACTTTCATAAAAAACATAATGCAGAAGCCACAATGGCTGTACGTATTCATGAATGGGAAAATCCTTATGGAGTTGTTCGAACAAAAGGGATTGATATCATTGATTTCGAAGAGAAACCTGTAGTTCGAAGCAATATAAATGCTGGTGCTTATGTTTTAGAGCCTTCAGCTATTGATGTAATTAAAAAAAATGAAAATTTTGATATGCCAAATCTCTTTGAAAGACTTAAAGAAAAAAATTCAAAAACAATTGTTTATCCAGTGCATGAGCCATGGTTAGACATAGGTAGGCTAGAAGATTATTACAAAGCAAAATAAATATTTTTGATGATTAAAAGTTTATTAATTGTGGGATATGGAAGTATAGGTAAAAGACATGCTCGATTAGCAAGAAATTTATTCCCTAAAGCTAAAATTATTATATTAAGACATAAAATTTGCAGTGAAATAAGAAATAAATATATCGATCATTGCGTGACCTCTTTAAAAGATGCAATTAAATTTAAACCAAAAATTGCAGTTATAGCTAATCCAGCCACCTATCATATTAAAGTTGCAACTCAATTAGCAAACTTAGGAATACATTTGCTAATAGAAAAGCCAATATCAAATTCAAGTAAAGATGTTTTGAAGCTTTTAAATACCTCTAAGTCAAAAAAAAGCGTTTTAATGGTGGGATATAATTTACGTTATATGGAGTCTTTAACAAAATTTCGTGAAAGTCTAAAAAAAAATATAATAGGTAAAATTCTATCTGTAAGAAGCGAGGTAGGTTCATATTTACCTTCGTGGAGACCTAACTTAGATTATAAGAAAAGTGTATCCGCAACAAAAAAATTAGGTGGAGGTGTTTTATTAGAATTAAGTCATGATATTGATTATTTAATTTGGTTGTTTGGAGACGTCAAATGGGTAAGTTCAACAATACATAAACAAAGCGATTTGAAAATTGATACAGAAGATACAGCTATTATAACTTTTGGATTATCTGGAGTTAAAAAAAAAAATGATATTGTAGCTCATTTAAATATGGATTTTAATCGTCACGATACCACGAGATACTGTAAAGCTATAGGGCAAAGTGGAACATTATATTGGAATGCATTAGATGGTAGTCTCAAGTTATTAAAAAAAGGCCAAAATCGATGGAGTACAATCTTTAAAAAAAAAAATCATAAGGACTCAACTTATATTTCAGAATGGAAACACTTTTTAAAATGTATTAAAAGTAATAAAAAACCATTAGTAGATGGAAAAGATGGTTTAAAGTTGATTAAAATAATTGAGGCTATTAAGTATTCGTCGAGCTCTTCCTCAATTGTATACTTAAATTAATTAAGAATATATAAAGGACTAAATTTTTACAAATATTTTAAAATGAACGTAATTGCTTTAATATGTGCTCGAGGCGGATCTAAAGGAGTGCCTAATAAAAATATAAAAGTGTTGGGAGGAAAGCCTTTAATTGTAAGATCTATTAATCAAGTTAAAGAAATCAAAGAGATTAATAAAGTTATTGTTTCCACAGATTCTAAGGAGATTGCAAATATAGCTGTTGACGCAGGTGCAGAAGTACCATTTATGAGACCAATAGAGCTTGCTAAAGATGATGCTCCTGAATGGTTAGTGTGGAGACATGCCTTAGAAAATATAAAGTTATTAGATGGCAAGTATCCAGATATTTTAGTTATTGTCCCAGTAACCTCCCCATTAAGATCAGTGAATGATATTAAGAATTGTCTTTTCGAATATCAAAAAGGTAATGCAGATATTATCATTACAGCTACAGACTCTCATAGAAATCCTTATTATAATATGATTAAAATTAATGAGGAAGGCTTGGCTAATCTTGTAATCCAGCCAAGTGAAATATTAACGAGAAGACAAGACTCACCTAATGTCTATGATATGAGCACAGTAGCATATGTCACAAATCCAAAATATGTATTAGAGAAACAAGGTATTTTTAGTGGCAAAGTACGTTATGTACATATACCGATTGAACGAGCTTTAGATATCGATACATCTTTTGATTTTAAGATTGCAGAGTTGTTATTATCCAAAGAATAAAATAAAGTAATGGAATTCTATAATGGTTAATCTTGCAAAGTTAATGTCTTTAAAAGGAAGACGAGCTCTTATTACTGGTGCCAATGGTCATATAGGTAAAACAATTGCATTGACACTGGCAGAATTAGGTGCAGAACTAATTTTAGTTGATCGGCCTGGTTCAGATTATAAAAAATTAAAAGATAAAATTAAAAATGATTTTAAAGTAAATGTTCAAACACATAATTGTGATTTAGCCATTGATAATGATCGTAAAATACTAATCTCTAAAATTAGAAAATTAGGCCCTCCAATAAATATTCTGATTAATAATGCAGCATTTGTTGGTGAAACAAATCTAGAGGGTTGGGTAACAGACTTTGAACATCAGTCGGTTAAGACTTGGAGAAGTGCATTAGAAGTCAATCTAACTGCAGTATTTAGCCTTGTCCAGGGACTTACACCTTTACTAAAAAAAAGTGAAGGAGCAAATATTATAAACATAGGATCAACTTATGGCACTTGGGCACCAGATTATAGACTTTATGAAGATACATCAATGGGAAACCCAGCTGCTTATGCAGCCTCAAAAGGTGGTTTAATTCAACTTACCAGATGGTTAGCAACCACATTAGCAAGTAGTATAAGGGTAAACACAATATCTCCTGGGGGAATATTTAGAAATCAACCAGAAAAATTTGTTAAAAAATATAATTCAAAAACTCCACTAGCACGTATGGCGACTGAAGATGATCTACGAGGCGCAATCACTTATTTAGCTACTGATTTATCAAGTTATGTCACCGGTCAAAACTTAGCAGTTGATGGTGGTTGGGGTGTTTGGTGATTTTTAATATATTTAATACTTATCATTAATATGTCGTTTAAAAATAAAAATCTGGATCTAACAATACCAGACAGAAAATTAAATTTAGCAAAAAAAATTATTATAGTTGATGGAATGATAGGGGGTGGTAAAAATCTTTTATCCTCTATATTTTCTAGTTTACCAAATGTAGAAATGTGGATACATAGGCCACACATTGAACAAGTATGTGCACTACATCATTTAGGTCATTTGAGTATCGATGCTGCCAAAGCCTTAATAAATACTTGGCTTGAGGAGGATATTCTGAATCAAAATATGAGTAGAAACGTGAACTTTAAACCATCAGATATATCAAGCATATTCTTTGATGCTAGACGATTAAGATATTTTAAACGTTTGTTTAAAAGTCCTCAAAAAGCAAAAGAAAGTGTTGAAAAAGAAAGGCCAATATTGAATTTAATGACACATGTCAATACAAGTTATGCTAAGCCATTATTTGAAGCCATAGGACAAAGTTTGGTTTACGTTAGAGTATCTAGACATCCTATGACAATAGATATGCTTAAACATAATATGAAGTGGACTGAGCGTTGGGGAGTTGATGATAGGCACGGGTATATTTTATATAAAAGTTTCGATCAAAATAATAATTTTGTTCATTTACCTTTTTTTGCTAAAAATATTGAAAAAGACTATTTAGTTTCTAATCCAACTGATAGATCTATACTATTATTTGATCAATGGATCAGAAAAGGCGACGAATTTATTGACAAAATCAAATTAACTTCAAGGGCAAAAATAATTGAAATACCTTTTGAAAAATTTGTTTTTGAACCTGAAAAATACATTGAAGAGATTGCTATGTCTCTAGAAGTTAAGCCAGATAAAAAAACGAATAAGATGATGCGTAAACACAATGTTCCTAGAAGCTCACTTTCAAATGAATTAAAAGACAGATCTAGAATATCAGAAATATTTTCTCAAGGAAGATCATTTGCTGCAAAATCTGCTAGTTCAAAAGTGTTATCCATGTTAGATAAACTTGCAGAAGATTATGAGGAAAGACATAATATAAAAATATAAATGTCATTCAAAAGTAATTCAAAAAAATTAAAAAAAATAATTATTTACTCCGCTAACCCTTTTTTTGATACATGGCCAAAAAAATTTAAATTAAATGAGTTTAATAATTATGGTCTTGATGTTGAATGTTGGAGTAATGAAAAAATTTTCTTTAAACCAGAAAATATTAAAGCTGCAACCAATGGTTCAAAAGAATATTTATACAAAGATTTAGAGGTAATAAAATTTAACAATTTTGAAAATTTTGAAAATAAAGTTGCTGAATTAAATTCTGAAGTCATAATATGTATAATGGGGCTAGGACCATTAAACAACAGTGACTTAGATATTTTTAATAAATATAAAGTTAAATATATTTTGCATCATTTGATGCCACATCCAGTCGTCCCAAATACTTGGTTTAGATTAAAACACTACATTAAACTTTTACATAAACGAATTTCAAATCATAAAAAAAAACCTTTCCTAATAATTGGATCAGGTATCCAAGGTCGAAAACAAGTTTTTAAACTTTATAAGAAAAATTTTATTTACAAAAGTTTACCATCACCCAATATTCTTTGGTCAAAAGAAAAACCTATAATTGAAGATAAATATATTGTTTATGTTGAAGAAGCTGCTGATGCGCCTCCAGATGTTGCATTATTTGGTTTAAAAAATCCAAATTATGACATTGATGGGTTTTATAGAAGGATAAATGATGTCTTTGCACAAATAGAAATATGGACAAATTTTAGGGTTGTTATAGCGGCATCTGGCAAATATAATTATAATCAAAACCCTTTTAAAGGCAGAGAAATAATTTATAAAAAAACATCAACTCTTATTCAGCATTCTGAATTAGTTCTAGGTCACAAATCTCTTGGGGTTGAGCAGGCCATAGTTGATTTTAAACCATTAATATTATTTAAAGATAGCGGATTTAGTAAACTAAAAAATAAAATAATTCATAATCTAGGGTTGGTTTATGGAATAAACTCTATTTGGACTAATCAATTAAACAACTCTAATTTTAAAAAAAATTTACAAGTCAAAATTAATAATAATAAAAGAGTCATAGAACAATATTTTAAAGAAGAGAATATCAACGGTTCTTTTGTTAAAAATTTCACCTCAATATTTCATCAATTATGATTAGGTAGACGAATAAAATGTTACTTAGTATTTGCATACCTAATTATAATAGAGCTAAATATTTAAATAATTGTTTAAATTCAATTTTAATAGCTAAATCACTTTCATCATTGAAATTTGAAGTTTGTATTTCAGATAATGGATCGAAAGATCAAATTAATTCAATCATTAAAAATTACAAAAAAAAAGGGTTAATTATTAATTACAAAAAAAATAATAAAAATTTAGGATTTGGAGCAAATTTTTATAAAGTTGTAAGAATGGCAAAGGGTGAGTTTATTTGGTTAATAGGAAATGATGACTTGTTATATAAATATGCATTGAGAGAATTAGAAAAATTATTTCACAGACATAAAGATGTAGATTTTTATTATATAAACACCACAATTCTAAATTCTAAGTTTGTGTTTAATCACAAACAACCTTTTAATACAAAAAAAATTCCTAAAAATATTCCTTCCTTTTCAAAAATTAATAAAAGTAAAAAAACAAGTTTTTATAATATGGTAAATCCGTCTGTTTCATGGGATTTCATGCTTGCAATGTTTTTAACAATTTCAAGAAGAAAAAAATTTGTTGAAAATTTAAATATATTAGATAAAAAAAAATTAAAAGATCCTGGGATATGGTCTACAATTGACAACACCGCACCACATGTAAAAATATTTTCTCGTACATTTAAAAACTCCAACTGCTATATCCAAGCAAAGCCTTTATTAGTTAGTTTATTTGGTGAAAAGGGGTGGAGTAATATTTATCCTTTTATTATGATAATTAGAATTCCTGAAATTATAGATATTTATAGAAAAAATGGATTGCCGTTTTCAAAATATATTTTATATAAAAATTATTCTTTAAAAAAATTTATTCCTTATATGTATTACATTATTGTAAATAAAAAAAACAGTAATTATAAGTTTATCAGCCTTAGAAAAAATATAATTAATAATATTTTCTACCCGAATATTTATATTTATGGCTTCTATTATTTTACAAAGAAAATCTATAATCAGTTTTTAAAAATTTTTAATTAAATATCCCTAGAAACTCTAAATTAGTTTTTCCATGGAGCTTTTTTTGTTTTTAGAAGTTTAATTAAGTACTCTTTATCCCTGGGCGTGTCCATGCATTGCCAAAATCCAAGATGTCTAAAACCTATAATTTGTTTTTTTTTAGCTAGTTTTTCCATGGGTTTTTTTTCAAGCATTTCGTTTTTATTACCAAGAAATTTAAATATATCATTGCTAAAAACAAAAAACCCACCATTGATCCAATTATCTTGGATTTGAGGTTTTTCTTTAAAATTTTTAATTAATTTACCTTTCATTTTCACTTCTCCAAATCTTACTGGCGGGCGAACAATTGTCATTGTAGCTATTTTTTTATTTGATCTATGAAACTTTTCTAAATGACATAGGTTTTGATTTGTTAATCCGTCACCATAAGTGAGCATAAAATTTTTTTCTTTGGTCAAATATTTTTTTAATTTAAGTAGTCTGCTTCCAGTTAATGTATTTTTTCCAGTGTCAACACATTTTACTTTAGCTAATAATTTTTTCTTCTTAAAATATTTTCTTATTATTGACCCTTTGTAGCCTAGTGCGAGAACAAAATCATTGTAACCAAATTTTGTATAGTAGTTTATAATATGTAAAATTATTGGATCCTTATCAATTTTAGCCATTGGTTTTGGTATTATTTTTGTTTCAAAACCTAGCCTAGTTCCTTTACCTCCACATAAAATAACAACTTTCATAAATTACTTTTTTAAATCACCATTTATAATTAAAATGCTTGTCATTAAAATCATATCTGATCATTTCCTTTTCATTGTGTGGTAGATTTAAACAATTTGCTATAATTGAATATTCTTTGCTAAGACCTTTAAATCCATTCCAAATATTTGGAGGAATTGTAATTAAAGAATAATTTTCTAACGACAAATACAATTCCTGGTATTTGCCAAAAGTTTCGCTTTCTTCCCTTTCATCGTATAATACAAGTTTAACTTTACCATGAACACACGCGTAATTAAGAGTGGCTTCTTTGTGTAAATGCCAAGCTTTAATTTTACCATCTAAAATTTTTGAGAAATATATCTCTCCAAATTTTTCAAATATTTTACTATCATTTCTAAGCATATGCATTACTGATCCTCTTTCATCCGAAATAATTTTTAATGGGGAAATTTTTATTCCTTCAATATTTTTAGTGATCATATTTTATTATAGCAATGTATAACTTATAGATTAATAAATTCATAAATTAATATTTATACGAAAAGCTTTTAAAATCTTTATTTAAAAAATTTTTATAGTTTTTTTTATTAATTATGTGAAATCTTGGTAAATGAAAAATTAAATTACCACCTTTTTTTATGTAATCCAGTTCTTGTTTTATTATTTCAGTCCTAAATGACCAAATCAAAACTAATACATATTTTGGTCTCAAAAATCTCATTTGTGATTTAGAGGTAATTTTAATATTTGTTCCGGGAGTAAATTTACCGAATTTTTTTTTATTAGCATCGCAAATATAAGGCATTTGATCAGATTTTATGTTACAATAATTCAAAACTATATTTCCTTTGGTTGATGCTCCATATCCAACTATTGGATAATTCTTTTTAATAAATCTAACTAAATCATTTTTAACTTTTATAATTCTTTTTGAAAAATTTTTAAAAGCTTTTGTAGTAATTTTTCTCTCATCAACTTTAATTTTTTTAATCGACTTTGTTTCTTGTTTTCTTATACTTTTTTCTTTCGTTATCATAACCTCTATACTGCCACCGTTGATTTCATTTAACCTAATATTTATTACTTTTAGACCATTATTTATTAATATTTTCTCAAACACTCCAAAAGTATAATACATCACGTGTTCATGACATATTTGGTCAAAAGTTAAATTTTTTAACATTAGGGGTAAATAAGAAAATTCACATATCCAAATACCATCATCTTTCAATAATTTTTCAATATCTTGACAAAATGAATTTGGATCTTCAACATCATAAAATATTGCAAAACTTGAAATAAGATCAAATTTTATATTTTTATTTTTAATATTTTTTTGAATATTTTTCTTTGAAAAAAAATCAGTTATTAATTTCATTCCCTTGTACTCTCTCCTGAATTTTTCTGCGGAGGGGTCTATTCCATATAAATTATATTTTTTTCCCAATAATTTTAAGAAAGAGGCATCGTTACTTCCAATATCTAAAATATTATTTCCTCTCTTAATTAAATTGTATTTTTCTAATCTTTTAACTTTTTCCAATAAATGAGTTACCATCATCTTGCTTACTGAAGTTTTGTATCCATAGTGGCCTCCATACATTTTTTTGGTATTGGCATAATTGTTTAATTGAACTAGCTTACATTCCGTGCACTCATATAAATCTAATGAATATTTAATCAAATTTTTCTGCTTCCTAGGATAAAAAAAACCGCTTAATGGTTGTTTACCAATTTTTACTACTTTTCTTAGTAAATGTTTGCCGCAATTTTTACATTTCATAAATTAATAATTTAATTTTCAAAAATATTTAGCAATTGATCAATAAAATTAATTTTTTTTTAAAATACCTCTTAGATAAGTATTGTCATCGCTGTTACTCGTAAATAGTCCTAATTTACTCATTTCATCGACACTTTTTAAATTCAATATAGATTGTCTCATTTTTATAAAAGATTGTGGAATAAACTTTTTTAAAAATTTTATGAAATTAAAACTTACTTGGGACTTAATATTATAATACCTCTCTTGAGATTCTCTTTGAAATTTATAGTCTTCAAGAAAAGAATATGAACACGTATCAACTCTAATAACTTCAAGATCAAACTTTTTGCTAATTTTTTCAATACTCTTTTTTGTGTAAAATAATAAATGTGGACCGTCATACGGTCTTCCAGAAAAATATTGCTCAGGACAATACGGAATTTCAAAAAATATAAATCCATTGGGTTTAAGTATTTCATTAAATCTATTAAAAATTTCTATATTAGTTAAATGCTCAAGCGAATGTGTTGTAATTATTAAATCAAATTTTTTATCTAATAGTTCAATTTCTTTATTTATATAACCTCTTTTGTTAAGTATATTTAAACATTGCTTGTCATATTCAGTGCAAAACAAGTTTACTTGAGGAAATTTTTTTTTTATTGCATATCCTAAATCACCTATGCCAGCTCCAAAATCATATATATTAGTAATATTTTTCAAATCTATTAATGTAGATAGGTATAATAAGTAGTTTAAATTTCTATCATCAAGATATTTATTTTCTGAGTCAGCTTGATACTCAGTAAACCAGTAAGGCGGCCTATATGGTAGTCTATAAATATTTTCATAAAAAAAATCTAAATCTTTTTTATTTGGCATTGGATTTGCATAACTAAAATCACATTCTTCGCATCTATAAATTTCTAAATCACCAAAGTATTTTTTATCTTCTATTATTTCAAATTTATACTCGCATCGATAATTTGATTTTTTATTTGAATTACATATAGGACAATTCATATTGTTGAATTATATCAATTTAAACAAATTACAATAGCCAATTAGAAGATGGGTGCGAAACATGATTTGTTAGTTGTATTTTATTATTTCTATATATTATTTTTCCATAACAATTGAATTTTTTCCAAAATATTTTACAAAACTTTAAAACAGTCAATCTATTTGACTCTGAAACATGAAATATCTGATAATATTTAAATTTTCTTTTTTTAAAATTTATGGCATCAAATAAATTTTTAACTACAAAATCAATATGGCTAAAATCTCTTATTTCGAAAGGTTTTTTAATAAATAAATTTTCTTTTTTTTTTCTACATCTTTTTATAGTCGAGTACAACCTTGTAGAATTTTCACCCTCACCATAGACTGGAAATAATCTCATTATTCTAAATTTACATTTATATTTTTGCGAGTATGTATACAAAATATTATTAAATATTAACTTGCTTAAACCATAGGAGTCATCAGGAATTCTAAAATCATTTTTTTTTATACCACCGTATTTTATATTGGCTTTTCCAAATTCAGATGAAGTGCTAATAATTAAAAATTTTTTACAATCCCCTTTAATAGCGTTTAAAATCAATTTTTTGGACTTTAAAACATTAATTTCAAAATTTTTTTTAAGATTATTTCTTTCATTTGGCTTTGTCCCATGAGCAGCAAAATGAACCAACATGTCATAATTTCCCAATTTTTTTAAGTCAATTTTATCAAATTGACCTACTATCCATTTTAAATTCTTATTTAATTTATTTTTCTTTTTTCTAGAAATAGCAATTATTTTTACATTCTTTTTTAGAGAGTGTTTAATGAACTGATCAGCAATAAATCCACTTGCTCCTGTAACCAAGAGTCTCATAATTTAAAAATATTTAATTATCTTCTGAAAAGATTTAAATTGATTGTTTGTAAATTCAATAACTTTTTTTTTATTTTTTTTGTTGAAATAAAAAGTTTTATACCAATCAAATGTTAGTTTCAGTGCATCTTCAGGCTTCAAATGAATTTTCCATTTTAAACCTTTCAATGATTTTTTTGAATTTAGTGATAAGTATTTTGCCTCGTGTAATTTTTTATTGTTTCTTTTATTAATTTTAATTTTTGATTTTGAATTGAAAATTTTTTTGCCCATTTTTGCTAAATTCAATACACTTATATGAATATTATTTGGTCCAAAATTCCAAGAACCAGCAAATTTATACCCTTTACTACTGAAAAGTTTTTCAGCTAGTTTCAAATAACCGCAGACTGGCTCCATTACATGTTGCCAGGGTCTTGTTTGATTAGGGTTCCTAATCAATAAATTTTTATTATGAATAAAGGCTTCAACACAATCTTTTACTATTCTGTCTTCTGTCCAATCGCCTCCTCCTATGCAATTACCAGATCTGACAGTGGCTATTCTGCATTTATCATTATCAATAAATGATTTCATAAAGCTTTCTGTTATAATTTCGCAACAAGCTTTACTCGAGCTGTATATGTCATGACCACCTAATTTAGAACTTTCGTCAAAATTAGTTTTTTTATCGTCATTAAAATAAACTTTATCAGTTGTTACAATTATTGCTGATTTAACAGATTTATTTAAACTAATTGATTTTAATAAGTTAAATGTTCCAATTACATTTGTCTTAACAGTATCATCAGGATTTTTATAACTCACTAGAACACTTGATTGTGCAGCTAGATGAAAGACTATATTTGGTTTGGATTTCTTTATTGCTCGATTAAGTTTAGAAAAGTTTTTTATATCCTCACGATATTCATATTCTAAAAATTTGGAAAGCTCTAAATCATCAAAAAAATTTGGTTTTGAAATAGGATTTAAGGCATATCCAGATACTTTCGCTCCTAGATGATGTAACATCAAAACAAGCCAACTACCCTTAAAGCCTGTATGACCTGTGATAAATACTTTTTTGTTTTTCCAAAAATGGTTAGTCATTTTAATTTTTTTAATAAATTATTAATTTTAATTTTTTTACTTATATTACTTTTTAATATTTTAACATCCTTAATATTATCAATTGAGTGCCAAAATCCAAAAAATTTTTGAAATTTACAGTCATATCTTTTTATAAGCTTGGGATAGAGTTCAACTTCAAAATTTTCAAAATTTTTAAAATTTTGATTAAGTATTTCCTTTTTTAAAATTGCCATACCTGAATAAACATGCGCTGTATTATTTAGTTTATTAGCAACTTTTACAGCATTGAAGGTAACATCTCTTTTAAAATTTTTAACTAATCCTTTAGATAATACTATTGTCCCGTAGGGTAAGTTAGTTTCTGAGCCTAAGAAAGTAACGTATGTTTTTTTATTTTTACAATGATTTTTATATATTTTATCTAAATTAAAATCAAAAATTGCATCTCCATTCAACAACAAAAAATTTTCAGATTTAATATACTTTTTAATTGTAAATATTCTTTTTGCTATTGGTGTATTTACTCCCGTTGATATTATATCAAATTTGAAGTTCTTAAAGATTTTTTTATTTAAATACTTTTTTAATTGGTTTCCTTTGTATCCTGTTGGTAAAATGAAATGATTAAAATTATTTTTTCTTAAAATTTTAAGAATATACCAAATTATTGGCTTATTATTAATTTTAACTAGTGACTTTGGTATTTTTTTTGTAATCGATCCTAATCTTGTTCCTTTGCCACCACAAAGGATTATTGCTGTTCTTTTCTCCTTGTTATTTTGTAATATCATATCTAAAAAGAATATTTGTAAATCTTATGTAATGGTTTTTGTTTATAATTATAAACTAATATGCTTGTGAAGTAATTTTTAATTATTAAACAAAACTATATGTCTATTAAAGTAATTTTCTTATATTACCAGATAAATTTTTATTCCGACTAAAAATATCAAATTTATATTATATTTTTAATTAGCAATTATAATTAGTTTTAGACTTCTTATTAGACTATTTAATTGATAAAATAGAAAAGTTGATGAATTTAATTATGAAATGTCAAAGGATAAAATAATGAATAGAATAGGAGTTTTTGGAGGCACCGGCTATTTAGCATCTTTAATCAAAAATCAAAATAATATTAAAAAAAATAGATATACTTTTTTTTCAAGAAAAAAAAAATCTAAAAATTATGTTGATTATTTTTCTTTTAAAAAAAAATATAATGCTTTAAAGAATTTTGATATTTTTATTCATCTTGCAGGACCAAATCAAAATCAATTAAAAAAAAATAAAAATTTATTAAAAAAAAGAAGTTTAATTACTTCAAATATTTGTGATTTTTGCTTGTCAAATAACATAAAATTAATCTATTTATCGTCATTGCAGATATATAAAAATTATGGAAAAAGTAACTTAAAAATTAGTTCTAAAATTAACCAGAAAAATCTATATTCAATATCTCATCATGAGTCAGAGAAAATTATTACAAAAAAATTTTCAAAAAATAAAAAAATGTTTACTATATTAAGAATGGGCAATGTTTTCGGGCTGACAAAATATAACAATATGAAAGAAATAACTAACAATTTAATCCATAATCTATGTATTCTTGCACTAAAAAAAAAAAAAATTTTTATTCAAAATGGATCCATACAAAGAAGTTTTGTTCCATCACAAGTATTTATTTATGTAATTAATCTGATAATTAAAAAGCAAATATTTAATAATTCTATAATAAATATATCTTATAAAAGTTTAAATCTGAAAGAAGTAGCTCAAATTATAGAAAAAAGATTAAAATTAATATTCAAAATTAAAACAAATACTATAATAAAAAAATTTAATAAAAAAAAAAAATTTTCAATTTACCCTAATAAAAATTTCAAACTTTATTTCAATGATAGGAAAATTAGCCAGGAAATAGATAGAATTTTAAAAATAATTAAAAAAGAGATTAAATAAATATGAATATTTTGAAAAAATTGATACCTTGTTAAAGTTATTAAAAATTATTTAGAATTATTAAAAAGTTAAAACAATATTAAAAAAGATAAATTTGAATACAAGTTTAATACCAATAATATCAATCGTAACACCAACATACAACCGAGCGGAATATATCAGCAAAGCGTTAAATTCAGTAATTGATCAGACTTTTAAAAATTGGGAATTAATTATTGTTGATAATAATTCATCAGATCATACTGATAAAATTATTAGTGAATGTAATGATCCAAGAGTCAGATATTTTAAGATTAATAATAATGGGATTATTGCTAAATCAAGAAATCTAGGAATTAAAGTTGCAAGAGGTGAATGGATTGCTTTTTTAGACTCAGATGATTGGTGGACAAAAGATAAACTTGAGATTTGTTATGAAAATATTAATAAAAAATTAGATTTTATTTATCATAAAATGGAAGTGATTGATGGTAACCAAAAATTTTATTACATAAGGAATAAATTTAAAGGTCGTAAATTAAATAAACCCATTTTAAATGATTTACTTGTAGGTGCTATTAAACAAGGTAATGCAATTGGAGGTTCATCAGTTATTGTTCGTAAATCCTTGCTTTATAAAATTGGAGGTATCAGTGAAAATAAAAACCTTGTTGCCTCGGAAGATTACAATACATGGCTGCGCATTGCTCAAATAACAGACCAATTTAAATATTTAGAAAAAAAGCTTGGTTATTATCTAATTCATGATGGTAGTACTCAAAAAAAAAATTTATCAATACCCCATAAAGAAGCTGTAAAAGATTTTATAAAATTATTAGATAATCACCAGAAATTAAATTTAGAAGTTAAATGGAAATATATGTCAGGTTGTTATAATGCTTCCATAAATGATTATAAAAAAGCAAAAGAGGAGTTTATTTTCGTATTAAAAAATGGCTCAATAAATTTAAAACTTCGATCGTTATTAAAAATAATATTAATGATCTTTAAATGAATAAAATCTTTTTAATCTAAGGAGTTTATTTTTTATTTTTTAAAATTATGTTATTCAACTCTAAAGATATGAAAAAATCTAATGATTTTTATACAGATTTATACAGTTTTTTTATACTCAAAAAAAATATAAATAAAAATAGGACTGAAAAAATTTTTTCTAAAATTAGAATAGACAGTACATTTAAAACAACTTCATATAATAGAATGAAAGATGTTAATTTAAAATTAAAAAAACATATAAAAAAGTTATCTGCAAAAAAAATTATATTGTGCGACTTTGGTGTATCATCTGGTCAGTCAACATTAGAATTATTCAATGATTTAAATAAAGAAAACATAAAATTCATTTATGGATTTGATAAACAAATATATATTAAAATCTTTAAGATCAAAAATTTGATTTTTTTATACAGTGCAAAAAATGATCTTTTAATGGTTGAATTTAATAAGTATTGTTTAAGATATAGATATTTCACTATGTTTAAAAAAATTGAAAAAGTTTTAATTTACCTATTTAATTTTATTGGTATCAAGTGTGAAAAATCAAAAGTATTAACTCCAGATTTAGATAAAATAATTAAGTGTAAATTTTTTGAACAAGATATATTTAATATTAAAAAAAAATATTTTAATTTCTTTAATGTTGTTAGGGTTACTAATCTATTAAATTATTCATATTTTTCTAAGGCTAAATTAGAAATAGCAATATCAAATATAAAAAAAATCTCAAAAAATAATTGTATTATTTTATTAAACAGAACAACTAATAAAAATAAAAATCTTGCAAGTTTTTTTGTTAAAAAAGATGGTAAATTTAAATTATTAGAGGATATGAATGGAGGATCTGAAATAAAAGATCTAATGCTTTGAAGTAGATTGAAATAGTTTTAGAGGGTATTGAAATTAAATTACATTATTAAATTGGATGAGTTTAAATAAAAAAATAACATTGGTTATTAGTTCATTGACCGGAGGAGGAGCTGAGCGTGTTTGCATAAATATTGCAAATCGCTTCGTCAAAAATGGTTGGCATGTTGATTTGTTAGTGCTAAACCTTAATAACCAAGTTCATCTTGACAGCATTTCAGACAGCGTAAATGTATTAGTATTAAACGTAATTCATACCCGCAATTCAATTATACCATTGCTAAAATATTTTTATAAAAATAAAACTAAAACATTCTTAGTTTTTAATCATGAATTGGCCGTTATTCTCGTTATGATGCGTTTTTTTTTAAGACTTAATATAAAGATTATATCAAGAAATATTAGTGTTTTATCTATAAAAATTAAGCAACTTCTACAAGAAGGTCTTTGGAAAAAGTATGTTGTTAGACCTTTGGTTGTTTTTTTTTACGGAAATATAGATTATGTCATAAATCAAAGTCAAAGTATGCAAGATGATTTGATTGGTGTATTTCCAAAACTTATTGATAAATCTACAGTAATTTATAATCCATTATCAAATTACTTTGACGATTATTTGCAAAAATATGATCCATCGAAAGTTGAAAAACAAAATTATTTATTATGTGTGGGAAGATTGGAACAAGTAAAAGCATTTCACTATGCAATTGAAGGCTTTGCAGCAGTAGCTAATAAATTCCCAGGATTACGTTTAAAGTTAGTTGGTCAAGGAAATATGGAACATCATCTAAAAAAAAAAGCTATGAATTGTTCTGTGTCTGATAGAGTTGATTTTGAGGGTTTTCAAAAAAATATTATTCCTTATTATTTGAATGCAAAAGCCACTATTCTTACTTCACTATATGAGGGATATCCAAATGTGCTTATTGAATCAATAGCTATGAATACACCCGTTATAGCATTCGATAGTCCAGGTGGGATTAAAGAAATTATACAAAATGGATTAAATGGTTACCTAGTAAATTATCAGGATATTGATGATTTAAAAGATAAGTTATCAATTATTTTATTAAAAAAATTTAATGATCAAGACTTAAAAAATTCAATAAAAAAAAATCAAATTGAATATGCTTTTAAAAATTATGAAAAATTAATTAGTTTATTTGTTTAAAATTTGTAGTCTTTTCACTAATTACAAAAAACCACACATCCCCCAGCAAAGTTACAATTCGGAGAGCAATTGCAACAGCAATACTCTGAGGTTCACCAATAATAGGTGAAATAAAAAATATTATTACAGCCTCTCTAACACCAATTCCACCTGGCGCTCCAGGAATTATAAATCCTGCCAGCCAAGCAATTGAAAATATTGCTATTATTTTAGCACAAATAATTAAATTTATATTTAAGAAAATACTTACTATAGAAACTAGCAATAAACCTGCTATAAAAAAAAAAATAAAATAAGACAAGTATACTAAACTTATACAACGAAATGAGTCTAACAACTTTTTATAAGGCAAGCTAACACCTTTTAAGCGTAATAAGTAAGGTACAACAACTGGAACTAATCCAGTTAAAACTATAATTATAAGTAAAATTTGAGTCATTTGAAAAATTGAAAAATAAATATTTCCTAATCCAAATATTACCATGCCACTAAAACCAATAATAACCGACATTGAAATAAGACCCAAAATTTCATAAACTGTTGCGCCCGCTAAAACAAAATGTTTTATACCAGCTTGTTTTCCTAAAATATGCCTGCTAACAACATGAAATACGTTACCAGGAATATATTTGGCTATTTGTGATTTACCATAAATTGCATTACATATCTTTGATGAAATATTTTGATGACCACACCATATTAATAGTCTTCTCCAAGCAAATGACAAAACAAATTCACTAAATCCATAAATAATTGAACTTATAAATACTACTATTATTAATTTAATATTTAATGCTGAATTTTTTAACCAATCAAGATGTTCCCAAAACTTCTCTCCAATAAACCAAAATGATAGAACAATAATTATTAGCTTAAATATTCTAATTGATACTGATTTTATCATTATAAATATTTTTTCTCACTTAGGTTTTTAATATTTAATAAATATACCATATAAACAACTTCTAAGAGATTTACTTATTGTTCACATTTTTTTCTCTTGCATGGGCAACTATATTCCAAGTTAGTTTTTTTATAGATAAAATTGACAAAAATTTTTCAAAAAAAGGGTCAAGTATTGATGCAATTATTGCCAAGGGCATTCCAATAAACCTAGGAAGTATTCTCGACTCCGCTAATGGAGTAGACAAAACGCCCTGAGAAAATGTCTGAACTTCAAGACTAGAATTTAAAAAGATTTTTCGAACCTCATCTTCAGTGAACTCAACTTGATCTGAAGAATAATTATTATCAATTTTTTTTCTTATTTTTCTAAGCAGACTAATGACGGGGTTTCCCGCTTGTGGTTCATTCACAACAATGACTCCTCCAGGGCTTAAGATCTTTTTAAGACCCTTAATTACATTTTCAGGATAAGGAATATGATGCAATACACCTATCATAAGCACCACATCAAATTTCAGATTTGAGTCAAACTCATTAACGTTTGAACATTCGAATTTAACACCAACATCACTGTTATGTTTTATTGCGTAATTTATTAATTTTTCAGAATAATCAATTCCTGTATAACTAATAAATTTTCCTTTTAAATATTCTGCTGAAAAACCCGCACCGCACCCAACTTCTAACATTTTTTTTATTGGCTGTTGTATACCTTTAAGAGATCTTACCAATCTTTGTTTACGAGCAATTCGACAGTACCCTATAAGATCTTTTTTTAAATAATTTTCGGCAATATCATTAAACAGCTTTTTATCGTTATATTCTCGTTTATCTAACATATATAGGTCTAATTAACCTGATATTATAAATTTACATTTTTTTTATAAAAAATTTAATCATGCTTATCTTTATTTCTATCTAATACTTCAATTATATTTCGATTCAACTTAACAACTAAATCAGCAAGGAAACCAAAACATAATATTATTAAACCAAATAAAAAAGAGCCCAAAACTAAATTAACATTTTCAACTGGTTTTTGTGAATAATTTAAAAGGTATGAAATAATTTGAAAAAGAAAAACAAAAATTCCAAGACTTAAAAAAAACCACCCAATTGGTCCAAAAACTTTAAGTGGTTTTATACCAATTATTACTTGTATGATTTGTGGTATAACTTTAAAAGGATAACTCATACTAATAAATGATTTTCCGGTATCTCTTTTATTGAAAGCCACAGAAACTTGATCAAAACGTAAATTTCTATGATAAGCGTCTAATAATATTTGTTGTGTATAGTTATAGTCACCAGGTAAATAAAAATTTCTGAGAAAAACATTATTAACTGCAAAAATTCCTGGTTGGCTATCCATAATTGGCCAACCCGTTAGCCACTTCATTAGATTAGTAAAAACTTTGTTACCAATTTTTCTTACAAATGGCATTTTATAATTAATTTTTTTGAATCTATTTCCATAAACGATATCGGCCTCGTCATTACAAATTGGTGTTATTAAAGATAAAATATCGCGATGCTCGTGTTGTAAATCTGCGTCATATTTTACAACAATATCTGCATTGATGCTATTTGCACTTAAAAGACCAGTTCGAACAGCTGCACCAAGCCCTTTGTTCTTTTTATGTGATATTACAGATACTTCTTTATAATCATTTGCCAGAACTTTAGTTCTATCTGTAGAACCATCATCAACAACTCTTATTATTAAATCATACCCTCTTTCAACCAAATCTTGTTTAATCGATAATAATCCAACCAATGTATCAATTATGGTTTTTTCTTCATTATATGCAGGTACAATTACAACTAGTTTTTTCATATAATTTACCAAAAATTTATTAAATTTATTACAACACTATTTAAAGGAAAAATAGGCATTATTAGTGGCATAATCTATTATATTAATTACTTATCTCACAACATAAAATTAAAATTAGTTAATGTGATTTACATTAAATAAGCCATTTTAGTGATTATAATACCGATATTATATTAATTCTCTTAATTCTTCTTAACAAAATAACTAATTTTGCTAATTAAATTAAATTACTAATTTATAATTAATAGATTATTTTAGTTTAATTACCTTAAATTTTTTTTATTTTTTTTAAAAATCCATAAAAAAATATAAATATAAAAATTAACAAAATAAAATCTGTATATATAAAATATCTTGGCTGTACGCGACCGAACAAATAAATAACTGAATGATTAGCTAAAGAGAATAATGACAAAAAAATTATAAGTAATGAAATATTAGATCTAAGTTTCAAAAAACTAATTATTCCAGATAGCAACATAAAAAATGGCACAAATACAAACAACCATGAGGAATCATAAAACTTTTTAAATAAGTGTTTTATATATTTTCCAAAATTTGCTTTTATTAGTTTGATAGAAATCTCTTTTTTAATATTAATCATATTGGTATTTTCATGCCTTGCTAAAATGTTTATATGATAATGAGATAGATTATTTATTTTTCTAAGACTTAAGCCATAATGGCCTCGCCCATCGTAATATTTTAATAATGCTTTTTCATTTCCTACTTCCTCAAATATTTTAATAAGCGTTTTTTTCATTTCTTGATTTTTAAACAATTCAACATCTTTAATTGTTGAAATATAGATTGCATCACTATAAAAATAGTAAAATGGTCCTAGATTATGTTCCCTTTCGACATAAGTTAAATTATTAGATTTAAATGTGTCTTGTTTCAAATATATATTTATAAATGAAATTGAATTATGAATGAGAACAATTACTAGAAAACTTACTGTTAAAACAATAAAAGATTTTTTTGTCTTATTAAGAATAAACATACCTATATAAAAAAGAAAAATAACTGGATATAAAAAAATAAATTGATTTCTTGTTAAAAGTAAAGCTAAAACAAAAATTGAAGTCCAAATAATATTTTCATAATTAAAATTGTATAGCAATTTTACTACAAAACTAACGAACAATAGTGAAAAAGCATAACCAAAAGGTTCTGTTAATATACTACTATAAAATTTAATTATTGGTAGAAACAAAAACAGTAAAACAAAAGCTTGAATTACAATTTCTAAATTAAAATGTTTAGTCATTGTTTTAGTAAAATAAATAATACTAAAACCAATTAGTATTGTTTGTAATATAATTACCGAGTTTAAGGTTCCAAATATTGATCTCATTATAACAATCATCGTAGGGTATATAGGAGGGTCAACTATATTTGTTTTAAGATACCGCGCAGAATCACTATACATAACTGGTTCTGAAGAGTAAGTTAGTAGTATTGTTATCCCGATAGCAACTAAAACTTCTACTATATTTTTTTTAATCACCATCATTTTTTTAATGTCATTATTAAAAAACTATTAATTTATATAAACCAAAACTTGTGATATAAACAACGTCTAATTTATTAAAGCTCGAAATAAAGCACAAGATTAACATATATTTAGGTCTACAGAGTGATTGTAAATAATAATTTTAAATTTCTAATTCAAATCTAATGGCTGAAGTACTGGGTTTTTGTTCAATTGCCCTGGTATCTTTGATTATTTTGATTTTTGCTTTAAGGTTACCGTCAATCGCAAATATTCTTTTTGTAGCCTTAGTTGTACGTGTTTCCTTAATGCTAATTGGTTATTATGGGTTTACTTTGCCAGATAGTACTTTTGATGCAATGGGGTTTGAACAAGGAGCATGGGATAGATCTCAAGAAGGATTTTATGAAATAATTACTTATGGTGTAAATAGTAATTATATCAAATCAATAATCGCTTTACCATACGCTTTATTTGGTAGAAGTTTATTAATGGCACAATCAATTAGTTTACTATTTGGAATGGGAACAGTTCTATTAGGATGGTTGCTTACAAAAAAATTATGGGGTGAAGATAATGCTATCAAAGTAGGTTGGATATTAGCTTTATTTCCAACTCTAATACTTTACTCGGTTTTAACTTTGAGGGAGGTTTATTCATGTTTTTTTATATTAGTAGCAATGATTGGTGTCGTTGATTGGGTTAGATCTGATAGCTATAGATCAATCAGTTTAGCTTTGCTAGGGTTTGGGGGAGGTATTTTTTTTCATGGCGCAGTTATAATAGGTGGTCTCATTTTTTTGGTTCTTGTTTTTTCTAGAAGTTCTAAGAAAGTTTTTTATTTATTATTAAATTATCGTACTAATCCCAAACATCTTTTGATTATTTTATTATCTTTAATATTTTTAGCATTTTATTTTTCAAATAAAATTCACATACCAAAACTTGGAACTTTTGAAGACTCTATAAATCTATCAAGGCTAACAAATGAACTAGGTTTTAGACTTAAGGGAGAAGCCTCTTATCCAGAGTGGACAAGAATAGAGACACCTGCAGAATTTATTTATAAGGGATTGGCGCGAATTTTTTATCTTCTTTTCTCTCCATTTCCATGGGATGTTAAAAAACCTAATCATTTGATTGGTATGTTAGATGGATTTTTGTATATGTCTCTTGTCTATTTAGTTTTACGTAATTTAAAAGCCATTTTGAAAGATCCAGCTTTAAGAGCAATTTTTATAATTTTATTTTGTTATCTTTTTATTTTTGGAATTGGAGTCAGTAATTTTGGTGCAGGTACTAGACACCGTTCTAAATTTGTAGTTGAGTTGATAATATTGGCAGCACCATTAATTCCAAAAATAACATTTTTGAGTAAAAAGAGGTTTAGAGAATTATTTTAAATAAATTATATATTTAATGGAATGGATAAATGAAGGTTATACATATAATCACTGGATTAGGAGATGGTGGTGCAGAACATGCATTATTTAAAATATGTAAATATGATGTTAGAAATGAACATTTTGTAATTTCACTAAAAGATTCTGGAAAATATTTTTCATTGTTGAAAAAATTAGGAATTAAAGTTCATTGCTTAAATTTAAAATTTTTTTCCATTATTAAATTTTTTATTCTTGTAAATCTAATTCGTAATTTAAAACCTGATATTGTTCAAACTTGGCTTGTACATGCTGATTTCATAGGAGGTATAGCAGCTAGAATTGCTGGAATAAAAAATATTTTATGGAATGTTCGTTACTCTAATATTGAAACAGGAAAAGCAAAAATTACGACTATTGTAATTATAAGAATATTATCAGCATTATCTTATTTTATACCCAAGACTATTCTAGTAGTTTCAAAAAGAGCCCGAAAAATTTATAAGACTATTGGTTATAATAAAAAAATATTAAAATTCATACCAAATGGTTACGATTTATCAATTTTAAAAATTTATAAAATTAAAAAATTAAATCTTCAAAAAAAATTTAAATTTGGAAAAGAAATACCAATTTTAGGAAATGTTGCTCGTTATGATCCTCAAAAAGATCATTTAAATTTACTTAAGGCTCTTTCAATAATTAAATTAAGAAATATAAATTTTATTTGTGTTCTTATAGGGAGTAATATGAATTCAAAAAATATAAATTTATTATCTGAGATTAAAAAATTGAAATTACATAATCATGTAAAGTTATTGGGTCAAAATGACAATATTTCAAATGTTATGAACGCAATCGATATACATATTCTTAGCAGTAGTTATGGTGAAGGATTTCCAAACGTTGTAGCGGAGTCTATGGCTTGTGGCACACCATGTGTAGTTACAAATGTTGGTGACTCATCTTTAATTGTAGGTAATACTGGATGGGTAGTTCCTCCAAAAGAGTCAAATAAATTAGCTAAAGCTATTGAGATAGCAATTAATGAAAAAAAATCAAAAAATTGGACCAAAAGGTGCAATAAAGCAAGACTAAGAATTAAAGAAAAATTTAGTATAGGCAAAGTAATAAAATTATATAATAAAGAGTGGATTAAAGTTTATAAAAAAAATGTTAAAAATTTATAAGTTTTACAATATCAATTTTTATTAAAAATTATTTTTAATTGAATTTAAGCTTCAATTATTTGACAAAGTAATAAGATAAATTATGAAAACTATTATTGTTACTGGTTCTGCTGGATTTATTGGATCAGCTGTATGTATTAAACTTCTTGAAAGAGGTGAAAATGTAGTCGGTATTGATAACCATAATAATTATTATGATCCTAAAATTAAAGATGCGAGACTTAAAAGATTAGTAAAGCATTCAAATTATCAACATTTTAAAATAGATCTAAGTGAAAAAGGAGATTTAGAAGAAGTATTTAAAAGTTGTAAACCTAAAATGGTAGTTAACCTAGCAGCTCAAGCAGGTGTAAGATATTCAATCAAAAATCCTCTTACCTACATTAAAAGTAATATTGTTGGATTTGCTCACATTTTAGAAAACTGTCGCCATTATGATATTGAGCATTTAGTTTACGCAAGCACTTCAAGTGTATACGGAGCTAATAGTAAAAAGCCATTTTCAGAGCATGACAGTGTTAATCATCCATTGTCAGTTTACGCGGCAACAAAAAAATCTAATGAATTGATGGCGCACACGTATAGTTATCTTTATAAATTACCTACCACAGGCCTTAGGTTTTTCACAGTTTATGGACCTTGGGGCAGACCGGACATGGCTTTGTTTAAATTTACTAAAGCAATATTAGAGGAAAAACCAATTGATGTTTTTAATTATGGAAAACACACTCGAGATTTTACGTATATTGAAGATATTGCAGAGGGAGTCGTAAAAACTTTAGATAATCCAGCTACAGGCAATGATAATTGGGATAGTGATAATCCAGACCCTGCAAATAGTAATGCACCATGGTGCATTTATAATATCGGAAATAATGAGCCTGTAAAATTAATGGATTATATTGATGCTTTAGAAAAAACTTTAGGTAAAAAAGCAAAAATAAATTATTTACCGTTGCAGCCAGGTGATGTTGCAGATACTTATGCTAATGTAGATAATCTAAAAGCAAAATTTAATTATAAACCTTCAACATCAGTTATTGAAGGAGTTACCAATTTTGTAAAATGGTATAAAGATTATTATCAAAAATGATTAATAAAAATGAAAATCTTAAATTAGCGATTATAGGATTAGGTTACGTTGGTTTACCTTTAGCCTTAGAATTTTCAAAAAAAAAAAATGTAATTGTTTTGAAACCCTTAGTTCCTCTTTATTAAACTCTAAATTTTTATCCTTTCCTGAAGTTAATTCCCTTAT
>MDTB01172480.1_pt1 | contig 45427 bp, 43 predicted proteins | sample 811161 | NCBI WGS metagenome assembly MDTB01 (sample SAMN05326650, study PRJNA326480) | marine metagenome | isolation source: seawater | place: Mediterranean Sea | collected 2009 | reverse complement strand
TCAATAGTTGGATTAATAATTTTATTTCTTTCTGCTATTTTAAATTGACTTCTTAAAAATTTTATTCGATCATCGTTTGTATCTAATTTTTCTGCAAATATTGAATAATAATCAATAACTTGGGTTAAAAACGACCCTAGCCGTAAATAACCATTTAAATAAAAATTTTCTGGAAATTTTATTATGCTATCCATGTTAGGCGCGTCAGGATGAGTATAAATTTGACCTTTTATGTTCGCTTTTTTTATTTGATCTACAGTAAAATCATAAACTTTAGTAAAATTTTCCATCATAAACTCATGATTATTAATAATTAATAAATCATTATTTATTGAGTTATATTCAATTATCTGATCTTCAAAATCTAATAGACTCAGAATAAATTCCTCAATCTTTTTTGAGCCATTTAAATATAAATCTTCCGGTAGCTCATTTAAATTTTTAAAATTTAGTGAGTTATTTGTTTGAATGTGTATACCTTCTTGTCTTGAAAGTTCTAGTTGTTGATTAATATAAGTTAGAAAGGTATAAAAATTTTCATAAAAATAAAATTTATTTTTTAGAAGAAATATTGTATTTTGTAAATCAATAATAGTTTGATCAAAAATCCTGTCTTGCTCTTCTATTCTTGAAGAGACTGCATCGTGATAATGCATATTAACATATTCTTGAATATAGCCATGAAAAGCATTAATTGCTTTGTATGCAAAATCTTCTGAGTAATGCTTTCCTATCCTTATATTTTCTAAACTAAAGAATGGATATTCTTCAAAGTTGCAATGGAATGATTTACCTTTTATAATTTCTTGTATTTTTAAATCTAACCCTTTTTCAATTACATAATTAGAGAATCTGTACGAATTATTACATGCTTCTAAAATTACATTAGTCAAATACTCTAAATTAAAAATTAAGTCATAATCATACGTTAAATCATCATCATACGTTAAATCATCATAACTATTTTTTTCAAGCAAATTTTCTTGCTCATTGTTATCAAATTTATTAGAAACATTTACTGATTGATAGTCAATACTTTGATTTTCAATATTAGCAAGTTTTTGGATTTTTAATTTATTAAAACTAAAATCTTGCTTTAAATCTAACGTAGTACTTTTAAAATCAAAGAAATATAAAGAGGCCAAATAAATCAAAATAGGAATAATAATTATTTTATACTTATTAGCCCATAACAAGAAGATTATTTCATAAATATCAAAAACTACACTTTGATCTTTACTATCTTGATTATCTGTTGGCGAAACCATTTTTAGATGAAATATTTATAAAGTAGTACAATGAATTTAAACTATTAATATTATTATTACAAAAGGTATATTTTTTTAAAAAGCAATATTTAGCTTAAAATTATCTGCTAAAAATAATAAAAAATAGATAAACTGCTATTATTTATATAATATATTTTATATCTTCTTATTGGAAGCTGCAGATGAAAACAAATATCATTGTTACTGGAGGTGCTGGCTATATTGGTAGCCATATTTGTAAGGAACTAAAGAAAAGTAATTTTAACCCCATAACCTATGATAATTTATCATCTGGCAATGAAAGGTTTGTTAAGTGGGGCCCACTAATAAAGGGAAGTATATTAGATAAGAAAAAATTACTTTTAACGTTTAAAAAATATAAACCTATAGCTGTAATTCATTTAGCTGCAAAATCAGTAGTACATGAACTTGAAAAAAATCAAAAAGATTGTTTTGAGGTAAATGTAAATGGTACAATTAATTTACTTGAAGCAATGACTATTTCTGGAATTAATAAAATTATTTTTTCTAGTACAGCATCTGTTTATGGTCAAAATAAAAAAAAATCATTTAAAGAAACTCATGATTTATTGCCAGTAAATAATTATGGCATAAGTAAAGTAATTTGCGAAGAAATAATTAAAAATTATTCATTAAATAAAAGTTTGAATTATGTCATCTTAAGATATTTTAATGCGTGTGGTGCAGACAATGATCTTGAAATTGGTGAATTAAAAAGACCTATTTCACATCTTATTCCTACTATAGCCAATAATATTCTTAAGAATCAATCTTCTAAAATTTTTGGAACTGATTATAGCACTTTTGATGGTACCTGCGTTCGTGACTACATACACATAAATGATCTTGCAGAAGCTCATATAATTATTTTAATTAAATTACTCAAATCAAATTTTAGTGATGTATATAATCTAGGAGCAGAAAAAGGTTATTCTGTACTTAATATCATTAAAGAGTTTGAAAATATTTTAGGCAAAAAAGTTAAAATAAAAAAAACACATAAAAGAGATGGTGATCCATCTATTTTAATAGCAAATGCTAAAAAATTTTATAATAAATTTAATTGGAAACCAAAATATAGTAATATTAACAATATTGTCAAAACAGAGTACTTTTGGAGAGAAAAAATTAACTCATCTCTTTAATTTTTTTTAGGGTTAAATAAATCCCTTTTTTTGGACTTATAAAATTTGTCGACTTGAGTTTTTTTAGATTTGAATTTGAAATAATAAACTTTTTAACCTTAGATAATTTCTTAATCTTTCTATTCAGGTTTGAATTACTTATTTTTTTACCTTTAATTATAATTTCAACATTCTTATTAAAATGTTCCTTGCAGGCTTGTTTAACAAGTAATGCTAATTCTAAAATATTGTGTGTTTGACCCGATGCAAAATTAATTTCAAACGGGAGTTTAGCCTTATATTCTACAAGATTTCCAATTGACTCACTCACATCATCTATGTGCATAAAATCTCTTTGAGGAGATCCGTCTGATTTAATACTAATTATCCGATGTAACATTGCACTTTTACAAAAATCGTTTAGCACCAGCCACCAACAATTACATGTTCTTATTTGAGGATATCCATAACTATTAGATAATCTTACTGAAGTACTCTGAAATAGTTTACTGTTTAATAATCTTAAAGTATCCTCACATAAGGCATGAGTTAATGCATAATTATTAATGAGATGTGTCTCGTCTTTTTCAAATACAACTCTGAAACTTTCCTCGTATCTTCCATAAACTTGCATAGTAGAAATATATATAAACTTTAAAGGTTTTTCTTTTTTTATAAGAACAGTTGCTAATTTTAGTAGAGGTAAATAATTATTCATTATTGCCTCTTTTTTGTTTTTTTCTGAATCTTTATGATTAAGTGATACCGTAAAAATTAATATTGAAAATTTTTCTTTTTCTATTTTATTAATTGTATTTATATCTTTAATGTCACCTTCAATTATCTTGTGAAAAGTTCTTTTAAATTTTAAATTTCCTTTAGGAAACTTTCTGCAAATTCCAATAACTTTATATCCAAGAATAGATAAATCGAGTGAGATCTTACTTCCTAGATAACCTGTACATCCGATAACGCAAATATTCATTATTTTTCTGCTAGATTGTTTAAAATAACAAAGAATTTATTCTTAGTGCAAATAAATTCCAAATTTTAACATCATTTTTATTAGATTTAATAAATTTTAATTTAAAATCTCTATATTTATTTTCATTTATACCAGATTTTAGATCAATATGATCAAACGTATTTGAGATTAGAATTGGTTTTTGAGACAAGGATTTAGCAGCTTTATTTATACTGTCATGGTATGATCTGCTATAATTGATGGAATTTATAAATTTTACTGGCTTCTTATATAATACTGCAAAATTAAGTGAGGTACTAGCGTGAGCTAAAACTAGCTGTGAGTGCTGAATCAATTCTCTAGTGTAATTTTTAATTATTTTCCTATTTCCAAACATTTTTTTTCCAAATGAGGCATAATATCCTCGAGGGTGGCCTGCAATAATAATTTCAAGATTTGTCAGCTTTTCAAATTTCTCAAAAAAAGATTTCAATTCATTATGATATATCGCTTCATCGCAAGCAGCTTGTGCACCATATAAAAGCACATCTGGATGGTAAGGATTGTATTCATCAATAAAAACAGCAAAATTCTTTTTTATATTTAGTGACTTAATATTTTTTGGCTTACTCAAATATATATCATAATCAAAACTATGAGCTTTTAATTCTTTAATATTTTTATAATTTCTTCTCAATAATTTTTCTGATACTAATCCACCTACTAGTGCAAATGAAGGATTATATATTAGCTTTTTTTTATCCCTTTTTCTTGCCTTATATAATTTGAATAAAAAATCACTTGGTCTCAGGAAAATAAATCTTAAATAATCATTAATTGTTTTTTCATGAATAGGTAATTTTCCAAGATCAAAGAATCCATAATTAATGTTACTTTTATCTAATATTTTAAAAACAAAATTTGTTTTATTTGAAACTGTAATCAAGTTAATGATTAAATCATTTTGTTTTATTTTTTTTAGTCTTGTAATTAGACTCTTTTTATCTTCAAAATTTACTAAGACTGACCTATTTTTGTTACTTAAATTAGCAACATTTAAATCAATCATTTTTTTTTTAATTCTCATTGGAATATGTTGAATTTTCAGATCTTTAGGTTCTTTAGGTTCTTTAGATATAACTTTTAAAAAGTTCCACGCCTCAACTTTAAAACCATGATTTTTTAATATATCAAATCCAAAACGGTTATAATCTCTATTTGATAGATAAGTATGAAGAAAAAAAATAACTTTTTGCTGATCTTTCATTAATAATTTATAAGATATTAAAGATTGCCAATTATACTTTTATATTCATTCCACTGACCAACATCTTTCCAAGCATCTTCAGAAATTGGATATACTCCGATCGGTATTTTTTTACTAATTAAATCTTTTACAAAATCAGTAAAATCATAGTACTTATCCTTAGGTATATATTTTAAAAGTTCAGGGTTTACTACATATAGACCTATATTTGCTAAAAAGCTAAATTTAGGCTTTTCATCAATTAGCTCTAATGTACCTTTTTTTGATAATTTGCAAACTCCATATGGTATTTCATGGGTTCGGGTAGAAGCAACTAATGTAATTCCAAATTTACCTTTTCTATGGAAATAATATAAATCTTTGTAGTTAGCATTAACCAAAGTATCACAGTTGTTTACAATAATTGGATTCTTTGTGATTTTAAGTATAGATCTCAGACTACCTGCCGTACCCAGCTTCTTCTTTTCTACGATTAAATTTAATTTGTAGCTATGCTTTAATTCATTGAAATATGCTTTTATAATTTCATGCTTATGCTTTACAGTCACAAAAAATGTATTAATACCGTATAATTTAAAACTATCGAAAATTGTTTCTATAACTGTTTTTTCTCCAATGGGTACTAGAGGCTTAGGTAGAATATTTGTAAATGGTTTCATTCTTACACCTTCCCCACCAGCCATAATGACAACAGTTGGTGCTGGTATAATTCTATTTTTCTTCAATGTTGATTTTTTAAAAGCTTCTTCCCAAGTTAAGTAACTCTTTAAAATCAATTTTTCATCAACAATCGGAACTAAGTCCACCTTTTTAGAAATCATCAGTCTTTTAATATTTTCAATTGCTGAGTCTTTCTTAAATAAGAATAATGGTTTATTGTTATAAATTTTTTCAATAGCATCTGATATTAAAAATCCATTTAAAATCCCTCTTCTTAAATCTCCATCAGTAAGAGTGCCTTTTAATTTTTTATTTCTATCAGTTACTAGTAAGCAGTTTTCACCTGTTTTATTGAGTAAAATCATTGCTTTTTGAATTGTTATGTTGGTTCTAACTAGTATGTTTTTTTTCATATCTAACTTTATTTATAAAAAAGAATTCTATTTTTGACATTAGCTTCTTCATTATTTTCAATCCATCTTTTTTTCATCTTATTATACACATCATGATTATTAATTTTATTACCTATAAAAAAATCATTCTCAGAATTTCCCATTTTTTTTTTAAATTTAAATAAATTATCTTCTAAAGAATCTGTATTTCCTCCACCCAAATGTAATTTCTGACAACTTAAACTTTTTGCTAATAGTGCTGCTTCATGAATAATAGCATTGCCTAGTCCTGCATATATACTATCTTTTTTTGATGCAGCTAAATGATAATGCAATAAATTACTTCCTTTTAAAACTACTGCCCCTCCAACCATCTCATTTTGAATATTTTTACAATATAATAACCATCCTGAGGATTCTACTAATTTAAATAAGTTTTTAAAATACAAGTCTGAAAAAAAATAGAAATTTGAAACTTCTTTTTTTTCTATAGTCTCTTTATATAACTTAACAAAATTGTAGAATAAGTCTTTTGATTTTGTTTTTATTATTTTAAGATTTGATTTCCTAAATTTTCTAAGCATATTTCTTGTTTTTGTGTCATAAGCTGAGTCTTCATCTATGTTAGTCAAATCATTTGAGATCGTTTTTCTATTAAACTTAATTTCATCTAACATATTATAAAATCTATAATTTCCCAGAAGAGGATGGAATCTTACAAACTCAGCAATAATTGAATGTTGCTTACACCATATAAAGAATTGCTTTTGAGCATTTATAAGAAATGATTTATTTTTTGTATTTGCTATAGGACCACCATATCCATAAGGTGTTTCAATATCATAATATTTTTCATGATTATCTAGTAAATCGTTCCTCACTTTTGAAATGATGAAAGTATGCAACCAATAAGAATTATTTTCTTGATATACAAACAAGGCTGCATCTGAATTATCATTTAAAATATTCATACTTACGTATTCATGTGTAAAATAAATGTCTTGCATCTCTAAAGGCAATCTATTTAAGTGCTGATCCCAAAGAGATGCTTCTTGAAAAGCCCGAAAAACATTAATACTCATTTAATACCTGACTCATTTAAGCAATTTGCCACATATTTCATTTCCTTAAGACCATATCTTTGGTCAATTGGAATGGTCAAAATATGATTAGATAGCATATTTTCAAAATTAAATTTTTTCTTATTTGCCTTAATAGAAAGCTTCCAGTGAACACTGGTAAAAATCCTTTTCTTTCTTAAGTAATTTCTTAGTTTATCTCTGTTCTTTACCAAAATAACATAACCTATGGGAATTTCTTTCTTTTCAATTTTTTTAAATAACTTTTTATAATTGTTGTTTAAATATCTATCAAGACTTAACCAATTTTTTCTTCTTATTTTAGCTATATCATTCCAGCAATAACTATATATCTCATTTTCAAGTTTCTTATTGATGTTTTCCTTTATGTAATATTTTGAATAATTTTCTTCAATTATTTCAAATTCTTTAACGAAATAAGTATCCTGTAAATGATATCTTTGTTTTTCGATTAATAATTTTTTTCTCTGTTTGAGAATTTTTGATCTTTTAGTTATTTTTTTTTTATCTTTAAATATTTTTCCTTTAAATTTAGAAATATTTGACCAGCCTCCAAAATCAATATGTCCATGTTTTCGAAAGGAAAAAAAAATATAATGATCACAATTTGATGGTTTAAAATCTTTATTTAAAAAGTTGTGAGTAGCATCTTCAATTAATACAAAGTTTCGATTTTTTGAGTTTCTATATTTTTCAATAAATTGTGTCTTTTTCCCAAAATAATTTATTGCGAGAATAGCTGAGTTTTTCCCGGGTATAATTTTTGGATTAAAATTCTTATCAATTTCATAAAATTCTGTACTTAACTTACTTTTCTGAAAACAATCCACAATACTTGGACAGCAAAATGCTGGTATATAGATTTTACTTATATTTAGATCATTAATCTTACTTATTATTTGAAGCAAAGCTGACCGACCATTAATCGTAAATTGGCCATGATTAATCTTTTCATTAAAGAGATTATTTTTATAACAATAACGATTTTCATATTCAAAAACACCACCGATATTGTATACAATTTTTTTCATTTACAGCAATAATACTAATTATTATTTTTAATCTTTTGAAATAAAATTTTCAAACCTTTCCTTATAACTCTTGGTTCAAGATCTGAAAAAATAGATTCATATATTTTTTCTAGTGATAGTCTCCTAATATCTATTTTATCCTGAAAAATGATTTCTCCTGAATCAACTTTTTCATTCATATAATGAAGTGAACATCCTACATATTCTTCTTTGGCATTAAATGCATCTAATATAGCTTTCGAACCCTTATACTTAGGAAGCATACTAGGATGTGAATTTATAAAAATTGATCCTGAATTTAAAATTTTTTTTGGTAATATATATTTAAATCCTGATGAAAAAATGATTTCTGATTTTAAGTTATAAATTAATTTAAATAGTTCATTCCTACTCATCTTATCGGCGATAATTATATTAAATTTATTGCTATTAATACTTTTGTGAATATGAGTATTTTTAAAAGTAATAACATCGCTAACAATAGTTAAATCATCTAAAGCTAACAATGCTTCTAAACGTGTTCCAATATAAACGCTAGATATTTTTTTTTTCATTGTTTATAAATATAATAAGAAATATTTGATTCACATTTAATAAATTTCTCAAAATAATATAATTCAAGCATTATAATCTATTTCAACATGATTGTTTTATTTTTTGAAAATTTAATTAAAGTTGTTTGAATTTTTTTTGCAGCATTTCCATTCCCAAATTCATATTTCATTTCTTTTAATCTATTTGAAAATTTTAATGATATTGCTTTCTTAATTGCTTTCTTAATTTGAAAAGAATCATAATTTACGTCTATAATACTTTTGTGTCTATATCTGTTCTTTTGCCTAATTCCAACATTGACAGTTGGTATTTTATAGTATGGAACCTCTACTATTCCACTTGAGGAATTACCTATAACATAATCAGTATATGTTAATAATTGATGGTAAAGTTCAAAACCAAGAGATTCATAAAAATGATAATTGCTGTTTTTTTTGACTTCGTGTTTAATTATTTTTCTTATACTTTCACTGCCAATTTCTGAGTTTGGTGCTGTTACAATTAGGTTTAAATTAAACTTGGAGAGTGCCATAAAAATATTTTTGATTTGATCTTCATTACTGATTTTAAATTCAAGTGTTGTCGGGTGATAAGTTAAAATAACGATTGGATATTCTGCGTTTAATTTAAATTTTTCAATTATCTCAATTTTTTTTGATCTTTTTAAATCTAATAAACTATCTACACTTAATGAACCTACATTGAATATCCTTTTCTTATTCTCGCCAAAACTTTGTAATTTTTTTGAGTAATGCTTTGATGATGTAAAATGAATATGGGCTGATTTAGTTATCATATTCCTTATTTGTTCATCAATAATGCCTTGTGTAGTTTCTCCACCACCTATATGTACAATAATTTTTTTAAAAAGAATTGCATTTAAGATTATGGGCAAAAGCTCGTATCTATCCCCTAAAACAATTACAAAATCAAAATTGAAATTTCGAAAAATTAGACTGAGTTTTTTTGATGATAATGACATTGAATTTGCTATAGAAAAGCTATCATCTTTAGAATTTACATAATCGAAAATTTTATCAATCTTAATTCCACTTTTTTTAATTTCGTTTATTGTTTTTCCAAATTTTTTTAGAGTGTGAGTACCTCCAACAAAAAAATGAGTTATAAACATTTTATTGGTTTGAAGTTCTTTTATTAATGGTCGAAGGATTCCAAACTCTGCTCGTGTTGTACTAAATAGTGCTACTTTAATTTTTTTTAATTTCATATTTTAATTTGACTGTAATAAAACCATCACCAGTTTTAAATGTATATTTATTTTTTTTAAGCGTATTAATAATTGATCCAGGTGAACTATTTTTGAAACTATTATAATATTTTTCACTAAGTACCTTACTTTTTAATACTTTATATTTTTTTAGGGAAAAAATAAAATATGCTCCAGGATAAGGATCGGATATTGCCCTTATTTTATTATAAATATTTATTGACTTATCATTCCAATTTATAATTGAATTATTGTTGTTCCTTAATCTTCTATAAGTTGCTAAATTTTGATTCTGCTCAATTCTTTTAATATTATTACTCAAGATTCTATGAAGATATTTTTTTAATAGATATAAGGTTCCTATATCACACTTTTTTAAGATATCTTTTATAGATTCATTTTTAGAGATATTGATTTTGTATTTTCCAATTATATCTCCATCATCAATCCTATCATTCATAAAAAACATGGATAGGGCTGTTTTTTTATACCCTTCTTCAATCTGCCAGGCTAAAACAGATCTTCCTCTATCTTTTGGTAGATCAGATGGATGAAATCCAATTACTCCTAGTCGAGAAGTTTGAAAAATTTTCTTAGGAATAATCCATGACCATCCACATACAATTATCAAATCTGGTTTGGTTTTTTTAAATTCATCAATATATTTTTCTGATTTGATATCATAAATTACTTTTGTTTTCTTTTCATACTTTAGAAAATACCTATAACTTTGAATTTTGTAATTTTTTGGATGAGTTATTATAAAGGGTACAGAAATATTTTTTTTCTTTAAAATGTAATCAAGCGCTAGCTTTCCATTTGTTAATCCGCCAATAAGTACAACCTTCATAATTAGGATATACTAAATAAAATAACAAATGCCTCTGCAAATTTCTTTCCTATTCTAGCTCCTCTATATCCGGCTAGTGACTTTATATATTCTTTTGTACGCGGTAAATTTTTTTTCATTACTTCAGATTTATACATATAAAATATTTTTATTTTTAGATCTATAAAATTAGTGATGTCTACAAAATGGTTTGGAGCAAATGAATTATTTGCTGTATTGACTACATATTCAGTCTCAGATGGCGTTTCATACATGAGAATTTGTTTTATGAATGGAAAATTAAAATTTTTTGCAGCACTCATAAGTGCTTTAAAAGTAATTTCATGATCAGTATGTACGTCTTGTGAATAATTAACATAAATTATATCTGGCTTTGACTTGATAATAACTTTTTTTAATGAGTCAATTATATCTCTCATTGGTATCTGGTCTAATTCTCCAGTAGGATAAGAAAGTTTGTACATCTTATTAATACCAAGTTCTTTCTTTACATTATTGACTATCTTGTTCCATTTATTCATGTGGACCTTACCATGACCCATTCCTTTATTCCCAAATGTAACTATGCACCAATCAAGTGAATCTTTCATTTTACTATGTTTTAATATTGTACCGCCACAACCTAGGGTTTCATCATCAGGATGTGGTGCTATAATTAATACTTTACTCATCTTTTTTCTTTATCATCTTCCATTGGATGGGGGTACCAGAATCTATATTTTCAAGAGAGATTGACCCTACTACATCATCAAAATTTATTGCATCTATTCCAAGTACTGGTCTTTTAATCGATGTATTTTTAGTGTCAATGATATCTCCTATATTAATTTTTTTAGTTGAAATAAGTCCTCTCCTAAATATTTTCTTCATTTCCTCTTCCTCATTAGTAGGAATCTTCTTTCCATCTCCTAGCATTTTTTCTGTTTTTCTTATTATATCAACATAATTACTTAATTCTTTAGGTTCTAAAGCCATTGAATGATCTGGGCCAGGAAGTTTCTTATCTATTGTAAAATGTTTTTCAATTACTTTAGCGCCTAGCGCAATAGCAGCTACTGCAGCATTAGTTCCCAATGTATGATCACTATATCCAATTTGTAATTTATATTTTTCTTTAAGAGTATTAATCGCATTTAAATTAATATCATTCTCGTTTGCAGGATAAACTGAGGTACACTGAAGAAGTATTAAAGTTGATCTAAAATTTTTGTTTATAGTATCTATTGCCTTATCAATTTCATTTATTGTCGCCATTCCTGTACTCAATATGATTGGAACATTTTTTTTTGACGCATGTTCCAAAAGTCTTAAATTTGTGATCTCGCCAGAACTAATTTTAATAGAATTAGCAGATAATTTATCTATTAGAAAATCTACAGCATCATTATCAAAACAAGAAGATAAATAATCAATTCCAATTTCATTACAATACTTCTTAATTTCGATATGTGCATCCCACGGCAAGTCATAATGTTTTGCCATTTCAATCATTGATTCTTCTCCTGATCCTTTCTGTTGATAAGGTGCATTTAATGCAATTGAAGATATCTGCTCTTTAACGTTAAAAAGTTGAAATTTTACTGCATCTGCACCAGAGTCCTTCGCTATTCTAGCAAGTTGAAAAGCTAAATTAATTTCTGCATTATGATTAATTCCTGCTTCAGCAATAATATAACACTCATTTAGATTTTTAAAATTTACCATCGATTTTTTCTAAATAATTTATTGTAGTATCATAAACTTTTTCAATATCTTGATCCCTTAAATTAAAACTTGAAGGTAAACAAATTGATTTACTAATTAAATTTAATGCATTAGAAATTTTATAATTTTCACATGTTTTATAGGGTTTTTGTAGGTGATTTGGATACCATACAGGCCTTATTTCTATCATTTGATCCTTAAAAAATTTTACCATATCAACAATATCTAGTGAAATTGATTGATCAATTAATAAAATGTTCATCCAGTTATTGCTATTTGAAAAATTAGGAGATTGTAAAATTTCACACTTTTTATGATCATTAAAAGCCTCAGTATAATATTTGTGAATATATTCTTTTCGTTTAATTATCTCATTTAAATTTTCCAATTGAGCTAAACCAACAGCCGCTTGTAGATTAGTTAATCTATAATTAAAACCTATCTCATTATGTATAAATTTTATTGGATCATCTTTTGCTTGGTTTGTTAGATATCTTGATTTTTCTGCAAATTTAATATCATTTGTTAATATAACACCACCACCCCCTGTCGTTATTATTTTATTGCCATTAAAGGATAGGCAACCCAATTCCCCAACTGTACCAGTATGAAAACCTTTCAATTTTCCACTACGATATGTTGTACCTAAACTTTCTGAAGCATCCTCAATAATTTTTATTTCTCTTTCTTTCAATATACTTATGACAGGCTCTAAATTAGACGCATTTCCCCAAACATGCACTGGTAAAATTCCACGAATAATCCTTTTTGTTCTTTTATTATAAGTTCTTCCATTTTCGAAGAAGGTTTCATCATTTAGAAATGATATAAGTTTCTTTATGTCTATGTTAAAATAATCATCAACATCAAAAAAAATTGGATGAGCTCCATTATATTTAATTGCATTTATAGGAGCAATAAATGTAACTGTAGGAACAATTATTTCATCGTCCGATTGTATACCTGCTACTTTTAAGGAAACTTGCAAGGCAGCTGTCCCACTACAGCATGCTATTGCATATTTTGAATTAGTAAACTCAGATATTTTTTCTTCAAATTTGTTAACATATTTTCCTGCTGTTGAAACCCAGGTTGAATCAATACAATCGTTTAGATATTTCTTTTCATTTTTAAAAAAAGTAGGAACATTAAGTGGTAAAAAATTATTGGACATCTATTTAATCAATTCGATAATTACCTAAAATTTCTTCTGTATCAAAATTATTTTTTTTAAGATTATCTAGGTGTTTTAATATTTCCTTTATACCGTCCTCAACTGAATGTTTACATTTATAATTAAAAACTGAATTCAATTTTTCAAAATTTACTCTGTAGTTTCTAGGGTCTGATCCTTTTTTAGAGATAAATTCTACATAATCTGAATTTTTATGCTTCAAAATTTTATCAACAATCATTCTTTTTGTAAAATTATTTTCATCTGATCCTGCATTAAATACTTCAAAAGCAATTTTACTTTTTTCTTTCTCAATAGCTAACAACAAAATATCTGCAAAATCATTTACATGACAATAAGGACGCCAGGTATCAGGATCATATACTTCCAATTTTTTTTGATTGAATATATCTCTTGAAAATTCGTTAACTGTTAGATCATAACGCATCCTAGTTGATAAACCATAAGCAGTCGCAAACCTAAAGATTGTAATGCATGAATTAGTTTTTTGTTTTAGAGAAAGTATATATTTTTCAATATCAACCTTAGCTTTTGCATATGCAGACAAAGGATTCAGTTGAAAGTTTTCATCAGCTCTTTCGTTTTCTTTTATTAAACCATAATTGGAACATGTAGATATAAATATAATTCTTTGTATGTTCTCTTTTATAGAGCGATCGATAATATTTTTTATTCCTTTATAGTTTATTTCATAAGAAATCTCAGGATATTTTTTTGTGATTGGATCACCTACGAGTCCACCTAATATAATTAGGCCATAATAATTATCTTCCTTTATATTTAATTTATGAAAGTCTCTTAGATCTGATTGCATAAATGTATAATCCGCAGAATTAATTATACTTACGTTGTTTTTTTGCTTATAAATTAAATTGTCAAGGGAGGTAACTGAATACTGCTCATCAATAAATCTTTTACAGACTATTTGACCAATATATCCTTCACCACCAATAATCAATATTTTCTTTTTCATTATATTTTAATTATTTTGATAATTTAATTGCTGCATTGAAATCATCAATATCATTAATATCAATACTGTATTTCTTGTTTAAATAAAAAGGAAATGTTGATTTATGAAAAAATGATTTATTCTTTTTGAGAGATTTGATACTTGAAATATATATTGATCCATCGATAAAAAAATATTTATCTTTATAATTTTGTCTCTGAAATGAACTGTTATTTTTTATTAAAGGTTTCATTTTATTACTCTTAATTGTTACTATTTCATTAGGATCCTGAATTGCTAGAGTAACACTTGCTAGGCTCTCTAGTCCAAGCCTTCTATATATTTTTATTGATCTTATAATTTCTTGAGCAGTTCGTAAAGGAGACGTAGGTTGTAATAATATTACATTTTTAATTTCCAATGACTTTTTTTCTTTAAACCATTCAACACAATGGATTACTGTATCAATTATATTTGTTTTATCTTTAGAGATATTTTTAGGCCTTCGATAATTATGATGATATCCATATTTTTTTGATATCCTCTGTGTGACTTTGCAATCTGTAGAGACTAAAATCTCAGTATTCTTAAATTTTAATTTCTGACACTCATTCAGCGTATGTTCAATTAAAGGCTTGCCATTATAATTTTTTATATTCTTATTTCTTAACCCTTTGGAACCTTTTCTCGCAGGAATTAAAATTAAGTTATTCATTTTATCGTTGGTTTATAATGACATTATTGATTTTGCAATAATTCTATATTCTTTTTCTTTTTTGGAAACCCAAATTGGAATAGCGATAGCGTTATCCAATATTTTTTTGGTTGCAATAGAGTTTTTAATTTGTTTCGATGTTAATGCATGATCCCAATAGTAAGAACAGTGCCATTCTTTAGCATCTGGTAAGTTTTTAGTTCCAATTCCTGATGAGTACAACAAATCTAGAATTTTTTCTCTCTTTTTTTTATCATCTACAAAAAATATAAATGTATCGTAGGATCCTTTTGAGTTAGATGGTATTTTTCTTTTTTTAAATTTTTTTCCAATTGTATTGTCTAAAATTCTATATCTTGCTTGGTTTGATTTAATTAAAAAATTTAATTTTTTAAGTTGAACCTTTCCTAATGCCCCCTGCATTTCGGTCATTCGATAATTAAATCCAAATATTTCTTTTGTATCTCTTCCTCTAGGAAATTTAGGATTATTTTGATGTCCATGATCATGAAATTCTCTACAATATTGATCAATTTTTTTATTATTGGTCAATATCATTCCACCTTCTCCTGTCGTAATCATCTTTCCATAATCAAAGCTAAAAATACCTACATCAGACAATGTTCCAAGATATTTACCTTTATATTTACCTCCAATAGATTCACAGTTATCTTCAAGTACTTTGAGTTTATATTTTTTAGCAATTTTCTTAATTTGATCCATATTAGCTCCGACGCCTAACATATGAACTGGAAGTATAACTTTTGTTTTTTTTGAGATTAACTTTTCAATTTCACTTGGATCCATGTTTAGTGAATAATCAACATTAGCTATAATTGGTTTTGCACCACAGTCTAATATGGCTTCAATTGTTGCAATAAAATTAAATGATTGTGTAATTACTTCATCCCCAGGTTTAACATCTAAAGACTTAAGTGCAATCTTTATTGCTGCTGTTCCTGAAGATACTGCAAGGCAGTATTTAGAATTAAAAAAAATCTTACATTTTTTTTCAAAATCACGTACATAAAACTTTTTTCTCTTGTTTTCTAAACCATGAGCAATAAGAACTCCTCCTTCATCAAATATTTTTGAAACTGCCTTCTTTTCCTGGCTATTTATTACTTCGAATCCTGGCATTTTTTCTCCTTTTTATTTGATTATTAAGCTCTGCAAGATATCTCATTTGCATTTCCTTGTTATGTCCAGACTTGTTTGAAATATATCTAATAGTTAATCCAGCTCTTGAAAAATTACTTTTATTTGGTTCACTGCCATGAACTGTTAAAACATGATGAATAACACAATCACCTTCTGTTAGATTGGGACATACCTTTTTAAAATTTTTCATTCCTTCAGGATATTTTAACTGTTGAGAGCTACCCGGTGCAAAAGATTGCTCGTGTTCAAGAATTCCTAATTTATTTGAACCTTTATAAAAATAAATACCTCCATTTTTTTTTGATGATTTTTCTAAAGAAATCCAAAAAGTTAGTGCATTTGCATCATCAATACACCAGTAGTAGTTATCTTGATGAAGAGGCACCTTCAGACCAGTCTTTGCTGGTTTAGCAAATAATTCTGAACCATAGTTTTTTGGCGTTGAATTTAAAAGTACTTTTGCTAATGATTTCAATTTTTTATTATTTTGGATTCTTTTTGCCCAATTCCAATTATCCATTAGATGTATTGAGTTAACTGACCCATCTTTAGTAAAATTAATATCCCTTCCACTAAACTCTTTCATTTTTTTTAATTTATAGAATTCCAGATCTTTTTTCATATATGAAATGTCAGATTTACTAATAAAATTTTTAATTATTACAAATCCATCTTCATGGAATTTTTTTTTATATTTTATATAATTTGAATTCATTAAATTAATTTAATCTTTTTCGAATAAATCTCTAGTATAAATTTTTGTTTTTAATTTCTTTGCTACTGAATCAAGTCTGTTAGTAATGATGATATCACTCATATCATCTAGGTCACTAATAGTGTTTACAATATCATAATTAAATTCATTCTTTTTTTCTATCAAAGGTTCATATACCAATACATTTATATTATTTTGTATTAATCTATCTATAACTCCTAATATTGAACTGTCTCTAACATTATCTGCATCTTTTTTCATTGAAAGTTTATACACACCCACAGTATTTGGATTTTGTTTAAGAATTTGACCTACAATGAAATCCTGTCTAGTTGAATTAGAGTCTACAATTGCTTGAATTAGATTATTTGGAATATCTAAATAATTTGCTAATATCTGTTTTGTATCTTTTGGTAAACAATATCCACCGTAACCAAAGGATGGATTATTATAATAATTCCCAATCCTATTATCACTACATATGCCTTTAATTATATCTTTTGAATTTAGGTGATTGAACTCACTGAAATTATCTAGTTCATTGAAGAAAGATACTCTCATAGCAAGATATGTGTTAGCAAATAACTTAACAGACTCTGCCTCATCAGATTTCATTAAAAAAATTGGGGTATTGGCATTCTTTTTATCTACGATATTGCCTAACAAATTTGCAAAACTCTCACTTCGGTCACTTTCATTACTTACTATAATTCTTGTTGGCATTAAATTATCTTGTATTGAATTACCTTCCCTTAAAAATTCTGGAGAAAATATAATATTATTATAATTAAATTTTTTTCTAATTTTAGAAGTATATCCAATAGGTATAGTTGACTTAATTACGATTGTTGTTAATGAATTAATGTGTAAACATTTTTCAATTACTAGTTCTATACTGCTAGTATCAAAATAATTTTTTTGATGGTCATAATTGGTTGGTGTAGCAATAATGACAAAATCAGCTTTAGAAAATGCTAATTTTGGATCAGTTGTTGCAATAATATTTGATTTTTTATCTTTAATAAGAGTTTTTATATCTTCTTCTTTTAAAGGTGATATTTGATTATTTATATCTTTAACCTTCTTTTCATCAATATCTAATAAAACTACTTCATTTTTCTTTGCTAAAAGTAGAGATAATGAAAGACCAACATAACCCGCGCCAACAACTGTAATTTTCATTTAATATATACCAAATAATTTAAGCTAATTTATTAATGATTTATTAATATCACTTGCAACTAATTCCCAAGTAAAAGCATTTTCTTTATTGGCAAAGAGTTTTTTAAATTCTTCAGAAATATTATAATTAGCGTAGTTCTTATTCTTAATTATTTTTGATATAAATGTACAGACCTCTTTTATATTTTTGCATACTAAATTTTTATCAAAATCATTCCATATAAGTATTTTTGGATCATCATATCTTACTAAGTATGGAATTATTTGGATTCTACCAAAAGTCAATGCTTCTAATAACGCTGAGCTAGTATCATCGCCAATGATAAAATTACATTGAGACATAAGTTCGTGAGTAGTAAATTCATTATTTATAAAAAAGATTCGATTAATATAATTTTTATTATTCATAATAATATTTTTAAATAATTTTATATGATCTTTATTTCTAACCCTAAAGATTAGATTTATATTAGTATCTATATCTAATATTTTTGAGAATTCAGAATATTTTTTATTAATTCTGTTTGAGTCAAAAAAAGGTAAATTTTGAATATTTGGCAATGTAACTAAAACATTTGTACCTTGCTTAAAAATTTTTTTAAACCTTTTTCCAATATCTACATTATTATATGAGTTAAAAATATTATTAGCGTAAGGTTGACCTACTGCTAAGAAATTTTTTGAAACCCAGTAATCTCGATAATATTTTAAATAACCTGCACCAAAATGATAATATTTATCAAAATATACAAAAGTACAAGTAGTTAACATTTCTGGTTTAACGAATGATGAATGACTCAATCCGTAGTTATTTAATTTATATTTATTTTGAATTATTGTTCTTACCACATGGTGAAAGCTAAAATCATCTCTTGAAAAAAAAATTTTAACTCTATAATTTGAACAAAAGACTTCATGATGAATTATTGAACATATGATTCTTCCGTGAAATTGATCTAAATAATTTATAAATTTATTTTTTTTTCTATAAAATATCAAATATTTAAATATATTAAAATATATTGGTAAATATTCTTTAAATAATTTTTTTATAGGAATTTTAATTCTAAGTTCATCAGTATACTGAATTTTTTTTTTCTTAATTATATTAATATTAGATGACCTTTCTTCTTTGGAAAAATTCCAATAAGAAAAAATATATATAAAATCTGTATTATCAGTATTTAGATTCTCAAAAAGATCATCATCATTTCTATTGACGATTCTTCTAATACTATTATTCTTGAGACCGTTATTTAATTGTTGACCAACATTATACGTTTTATAGCTTGTATTAATTGCTATACCATTTCTCATAATCCTTTTAATTATCCAAAAAGGTATAAAAAACAATAAATTAGAAAATAATTGAATATAATTTGAAATCAAAAATAATTTATGAAGACTAAAATTTCTGAATCTCTTTTGATGTTCTAAGATTTTCAATACCTTATCATTATCCAGAGGATTGTAATTAGAGAATATATTTATATTACAATTAGAATTATATTGTTCAATTAAACCTATAAATAAAAAAAATCTAATTTTTTGAGATATAAAAGGTTGAGATAGTTTTTTGTAAGCTAAGCTAATTTTTTTACTTTTTGTATATTCATGGATAATATTTAAGATATAGTTGTCTTCATCAATGCTGAGTTTTTTTAAATACTCCAAGGCAAACTTATTTGATTTAAATGTAATGGACTTATTATCAGAGTATGAAAGTTTTTTTAAAAATATCCTTGGTCTAAAAAAATTTAGTATTTTCTTATATTTATCTTTAATTCCCGTTATTAAATTATAATCCATTTGATGTGTGTCAAATATATATACATCACAATTCTTACTAAAAATAATCAAGAATAATAAAATAAATACATTAAACTTTTCAATTATTATTATTTTATTCATTTTTATTTTTTAATTTTTCAAAAACTGTTTCAGAAATAAAAAAAGACTTTTTAATTTTTTTAGATATAAGACTTGAATTTAAATTTAGAATTTGCAATCTTGTTATTTCTTGTTGGATATTTTTCTTATCAATATCATAATTAAAACCTTTAATCCAATTTGCGAACTTAGACTTATTTTCTTTATAATTTACTAAGGATTTAAAATCATTATCTTTAAATAAGAAATTATATTTCAAAAATTTCATTTCTGGTTCACATAATAATTCAATAATTCGAATTTCATCTTCTGATATATTTCTTTTCCAATGATTTAATGAATTTTTATTAAATTTCTTTTCTGATTTAAAGGATGAATTTTGAATCCAATTCTCACCATTTTCTTCTTTTATCTGGGAAAAATTTTTAAAATTTTTAATATTATTTGCACCAATTGCACTATACATCCTCTTAACTTGTAATCTTGGATTAGAAATTAATTCTTCAAATTTAATTAGGGAATATTTTTTAAATTTCATGTTAATTATTGAATATGCAACTGATTTTCTCCACTGACGAATTAAAAATAGTATTGGGTTAGATCCATACTCCTTATTATTTAACTTTGATGCAATTACTGCTCGAGGATCTCGAATTGAATGAAAAACAAAATAATTAGATTTTAATAGAGGTGTTATAAATTCTTCTTGCCAAACAGTTTTAAAACCCAAATATTTCAATTTTTTATCTGAATACAATTCTGAATTTAATTTTAATAATTCATTTAAAACATCTATTGAATTCCCTTTAAAGTTACTCTTTTCAACATACTGGAGTATTTTTTGAGAATGGGTTGGTTTGTTATTGTTGTATTTATAGCAAATATCATTTCTTATTTCATTATATTCATTTTTGGTAATTGATGTATTTAGTAGCTTATCAGAAATTATCGTATTTAATTCTAAATGTTCTAAAAATTTATCACTAAATGGTTCTACCTCATTGAAATATGGAAATTTACTCTTATAGATCTTATTTCTTAAAAATTTTAAAATAGGGAAAAAACTATCAGAAGTTAGCGCAATATCTGGATGAGTATTAAGCAACCTCGCTATAGTCGTGGTACCCGACCTAAACATTCCTGATAAAAATATTTTTTTCATTACAACATTATTTGTCTTTATTCAATGAGATTTGATATCCTTCATATCGTTGAAATTTATTCATTAGATTTAGTATATCTTTATTTGAATTTAAAAATTTAATTATAGTGTTCAGTAAAAATATTTTATTTTTATTATATAGTGCTTCGTATATCTTTATGGCAAATTCCATATCACTTTTGTAATCTACAGTTAAACGATAATCTGACAAATTTTTTTTACTATAGACTCCTTTTATTTTAAATTTATTAGAATTATTAAATATAAATGGTGTGAGATGCTCTCTCTCTGACTCTTTTTTTGAATTTTTCCATATTTTTTCTAGGCACTTAAAAGTTAAAATTTCTACTTCTAGTCCTTCAGGATAAGTAGCTTTTATACTACTGTCATAACTACAATTAGATACATAATCTACATCATTATTCTTCTTAAATATCTTTATACATTTATCAATAACTTTTGGATCTTTAAAAGGATCATCGGCTGTAATTCTAACAATAGTATCTATTTTATATTTTTTAGCGGCCTTATAATATCTATCAACAATGTCTTTTTCATTGCCCCTAAAAATTTTCACATTAATTTTTTTTAAATATTGATATAGATGATCATTATGTCTACTTTTTGGTATTACATAAATTATATCTTGCAGTTCTTTTGAAACTTTCAGTCTCTCATTGATATGCCATATCATTGGCTTTCCTAGAATATGTTTTAAAACTTTATTAGGAAACCTTTTTGATGTTGTTCTAGCTTGAACCAAAGCACAGATCATTTGTGAAATTTAATTATTCTTTTTAAGATTAATTATAGAACTTATTTTTTGTGCATTATTTATAACTTTAGATATGGCATCTGAAAATAAAGCAACTTCTTCTTCGGATGGACATACTTCATCTATTGGAAAAAAAAATAAATTTTCTTCGTAAGCTTTTTCCGCTATCGGACATATGCCCTTTTTATATGATGGAATGTTAGAATTAAAACTACTAATATATGGAAAATGATTATTACCAAATGCAATCTTCTTCTGGTAAGTTGGCTGATAATAAAGAGGCTGATAGCCACCTTTTTCAACTGGTATACCTTCCTTATTTAACGCATCAATAAAAATATCTAAAGATAAATTAACTTTTCTTTTATCATATATAAAACATACATAATAGAAGGTTCTTTTTGATTTATTATCTTTGTAAACAGAAGAACATGGTGACGAGCATGACGAACACGGTGATGAAAAAGGATGTGTTATTCCTTTAAATTTAATAAATTGGTTTATAATTTTTTTTGAAATATTTCTTCTGTATTTTAAAATATCATCAATCTTTTTTAATTGCTCATTAGCTATTGCAGCCTCAATCTCTCCTAACCTGAAATTGAAACCTATTAAATTAGTTAAATTTTGTTCTCCTTTTTTTTCTACAATAGCTTCTGCGTGATTTCTTATTAATCTCAATCTTTCAGCTAAATTTTTTGAATTCGTAACGCATAATCCCCCCTCACCACACTGAATAAGCTTATGGCGATTTAAGCTAAATATACCTATATCAGCAAGAGTGCCACTTGGTTTGGAATTATACATACCTCCAGCAGATTGAGCTGCATCTTCAATTGTTTTAATTTCATATTTTTTTGCTATCAAATTTATCTCATCCCAATCGCAGGTTTGTCCATAAATATCTACTCCAATTATTGCTTTTGTTTTGGATGTTATCTTTTCTTCAATTTTTTTTGGATTTATACACATAGTTGTTGGACAAACGTCAACAAATACTGGAATTGCATTATAAATAAGAATTGCTGCTGAAGTAGCTGTCATCGTGACAGGCGTTACAAGTACTTCATCTCCTGGTTCAATTTCAATTGCACCTAAGGCAGCCATAAGACAAGAAGTTGCTGAATTCATGCTAACAGCGTATTTGACTCTAAATTTGTTTTCCCAATTTTTTTCTAAATTTAAAACTTCTGGACCCCCCAAAAATCCCTCCGGCCAATTTGCAACAAATCCTGACAAATTTTTACTATCTATTACTCTTAACGCCGCATCTCTTTCTTCTACATTAATATAATTTAATGGCTTAAAGTCTGCGTTAAATACTTTATTGCCCCCCAGAATTGCAGGTTTATCATTATAAGTCATTAGTTTAAAAGCTCCTTAATTACTTTTTCAATTTTGGGCATTATATTTTGCTCTTTATGGGTAGCATGATTTTTAATTGATGTTTTTTTCATTAAATATTTTTCTAAAGCATTAGTATTTTTTGCTATGGGAATTCTATAATTTAACTTTAGATACACTTCTTTATTTTTTGATGGTTGAAAACTTAATACTTTAATATTCAAAAAATTCATATTAATTAAAAGTTGTGATACCATTCCAATAATAAGATCTGATATCTTTGCAAACTTATAAACTTTATTATGAGACTTTTCTATTATAAATATATTCTTTTTTTTAAGATAAGCAATATATTTGTTTAACTTATCTCTTGGATGAAGGCAAATGCCAATACAAAAATTTTCATAATTCTTTTCTATTGATTTTATAAGTTTTTCTAAAACTTCAAATTCACTATATCCATAATTATCTTGCAAATTATCTTCAGTAATTGGCTCAGAAATAAATAAAAATATTTTTTTATAATTTGATAGGTTTATTTTTTTTTTATAATGATTTTTTTTTACTTTCTTTAGTATCTTTCTAATATTTGAAAATTCAAACCAGGCAGGGTTACCTGTAACTTTGATTACTGAGGAATGGAATCCTAATTTTATCATTTCATTCTTAGCAAAGCGGTCCATTGCACAAATTTTAGATGGCAATTCTTTTATTTTTTTTTGCTTATAAAGCAAGAACCTATTGGTGTATCCTACCCAATGATCCAATACTGTAACTGACTTTATTTGCAAATCATTTGATGCCTTAACAAACAACTGTTCTAAATTTCCATATTTTTTCGTTACAGGCTCTGAAGAACCTAAGACAATAATATCTGGATCAACTTTGATCAGTATGTTTATAACTCTATTTAATGAATAATTATTTTTTACAATATCATATAAATTATTATTTGGAATATTTTGAAAAATAAAATAACTGTTCAACGTTGATATTACTTCACATTTATTTTTCTTATTTAATTTTTTATAAATAGGAAGGATAGCATTTGCCCCTCCAGGATTATTTGCTACAAAAAGAATTGTTTTATTTTTAATAGACATAATAAACTTTAAATAATTAATTTTTTTTGTTTTACACCAGAATTAATTTTTTTTAATTCAGGATTTTTGTCCATAAAATCAATAAATTCTCTAAGTGTAAAATTTGAGTTCTTTAAAAAAAGTTCCTTTGTTATTATAGATATCAAATTTAAGTCTTCATCAGTGTCTAATGTAAGCCTTAAATCCTGTCTACATAACTTAGGATCATCTATAATATTTTTAAATTTGAATTTCTCATCATTATTATAGAAGTAAGCCTCTACATTTTCTCTATAATGTCTTTCAAAGTTATTTTGTTCAATTTTTATTAAAATTGATTTAGAAAAAGCCCTCACATAAAATCCTAAAGGGACTTGTAAAATATAATCATTACAACAAACGTCAATCAATCCATAATTAGCTTGATAGTACTGGGCCACTTGAGTTATGTGTGATGGCTCTACAAATAAATCATCCGCTGTAATCTCTATAATTATGTCTGTATTAAAATTCTCTGCAGCCTTTGTAACTCTATTAAGCACATCTTCTTCATCTCCTCTAAAATATTTAATGTTTTTTTTAGTTGCAAGTGAAACAATAATATCATCTTCGCAATTATTAGTTGTAGCTATTATTATATCATCAATATTTTTTGCAAGACTCAGTCTACTAAGTAAAATTTCTAAGGCATAAAATCCTTGAATATTTTTCATTACCTTTCCAGGCAATCTTGATGAATTCATTCTTGCTTCAACTATAATATCTGTCTTGAGCTTAGGAGACGTCATGAATTTAGATTCTTACTCGCCAATTTTCCTTATAATTTGACGTAATGTTTTATCGTCCATTATTTTCCAAAACTTTCCTTTCTTACCCATTTTAGGTAATTTAAAGTTGGCTTTATTTATTATTTTAACAGCTTTGGTTATGCATTTGACGTTATCGTAATGAACAGCTGTTCTAATATCTTGGTAGCCAAGTTTTTCTGTACTTATATAACTCTTGCAAATTATAGGTCCATAATCATATTCCTCTGTCATTATATAAGCTGTATTTCCAACAGGATCCTTATTATACAGTTGCCATTCAGTGCAAGAACATCCTCTGTAATTAGGTAAAATTCCAGGATGACATCCTAACACACCTATTCTGGGAGCATCTAATATGCTTTTTTTGAGTTTACTATTTGACCAACATGCTACAAGAAGATCTATCTTTAATTTTTTTACAAATTCTGCCATCTTTAAGTCTGAATGATTCTTGAATAAGTAGTAAGGAATATTGTCAGAAAATTCATAAATGCTTTTTTCAATAATTTTATTGCTTGTTCTTTTTCTCCAATTTACTTTATCAACTTTCTTTATTAGATTTGAGTCTAGAAAAATTCCTTCAATCTTACTTACTTTGCTTATTTCCTGTATATAGTAAGTAAGTAATGGATTATCTATTGTTGACATAAGCGCAATTTTTTTCATTATCAAATCCTATTTATTTTTTCAACAACAGAAAAAGTTTTGACCAAGCTTTTAAAATTAATAGGTGACTCAGCATTTCCATTTAAAAAAAGGACAGTTTTTTTATAAAAATTTATAAATTTTCCATTATCAAAGTTTGAACTTAATTTAATTTTTTTAATTTTCCAATTTATCCTCTCACCCTGAATGTAGTCTAATCTATTAATTTTAGTTTTTCTAACATTACTTCTATTAAACGATCTTATAGTTAAAGAATTCTTGGACTGCTTTATTGCACCTTTTGTTCCATATAATTCCCACAAGTGAGTATCAAATGCCTCGGCCCATGATACTTCTATATCTACAGTTATTTTTTTTTTGAAGCTCAGAATTAATTTCATATGGTCATCAGCATCACCTTTAGAAACAATGTTTTTCTTCTGGATATATTCTATTTTTGGTTTGGAATTGAATAAATTTATAACTTCATCTATATGATGAATAGCTGCTGCATTGATTATGCCTCCCATTTCACTTTTTTTAGACTGCCAATCATTCCTCCTATTAAAATAACTGACTTTACGTTTTACTAAGAATATATCTCCTATTGCCTTTTTATTAATTAATTCTTGAATTTTTATATAACTATCAGAATATCTAAAGTTAAAAAAAGGGATGACTTTACATTTCATTATTTTTGTCAGTTTATCAATTTCATTTAATTCATTAATATTTTGACAAAAAGGTTTTTCAACAATTACATTTTTTCTTTTCATTAAAGCTTGTTTTGTCATCCAAAATAAATCTTTTGATCTAGCAGATATGATTACCAAGCTAATTTCATGGTTTTCTAAAAATTTATTATATTTTTTATAAATTTTTATTTTTTTACTGACACCAGCTGATATTTTTTGAATATCTATATCACATATTGAAACAAGTGAAATTCCTTTTGTTTTAGAGATAAGTTTGTGGTGAATATTTTTACCAGATCTCCCATATCCAACTATTCCACAATTTATTGAAGTCATTTTAATATTTAAGCAAGTCTTTTAAAACTAGAAATTGCTATTTTGCCTATTAAATTATCCTCAATAGAATTCTTATTTATACAAAAAGCAATATCAGAAAACGTTTTATCAACTGCTTCACTATAGAGTCTTAATTGCTCATCTGTATGAGAATACATTGAATAAAATAGTGTATTTGCTAAAAATCCATGCTCCAACATTCTTTCAATAAAAAATGTCTTCAATGCTTGGGGGTTCTTATATTCAATTGTAAAATTACTAATTGGTTCCATACCGCCTCCAATATTGATTTTTAGTCCATTCTTTTCAGCTGACTCTTTCCATATTTTTCTAACATTCTTTCCTACATTAATTAAATGATTGCCTACGTTAAGATCACGATGTTTTTTTAATGTAGCTAATGAAGCAACAGTTCCTACTTTTTCTGTCCAAAAGGTACTACTTATAAAAGCATCTGCAGCTTTAATCATTAGTTCTTCGGTGCCTACTACTGCTGCAATTGGATGGCCATTTCCCATCGCTTTTGAAAAAACTGCAATATCCGGTACAATATTAGTTATTTCTTTATGAGCTCCTGCTGTTGACAACCTGAATCCAGAAGTTATTTCATCAAACACCAATGGAATTTTGTAGTGGTTTGCTAAATCTCTCACATTTTCAAGAAATCTATCTTTTGGTTTTAAATTCCTAATTGGCTCCATCATTATTCCCGCTATATTTTCATAGTCCTTTTCAACAATTTTTTTCAAGGACCCAATATCATTATAGTTAAAAGCAACTGAAGTTCCTTTCATGGATTCAGGTACTCCTATGGGTTCAATTCCTGGAATAACATGACCCTTCAATATATCACCGCTACCTAAATTTGCAGCTACATACCAATCAGACCAGCCGTGATAGCCACAGAATAAAATCTTATCTTTTCTTTTAAATGTTCTTACAATTCTTGCAGCAATACTCATTGCTTCAGCTCCAGTTCTGCATAGTCGTACCATGCCACTCCAATCATGCAAATTTATTAATAGTTCTGATAGTTCAATTTCTTCAGGAGCATTTAGTGTTGAATTTGAACCCTTTTCTATAATATTAATAACAGCCTCATTAACATCGCTATCAGCGTAACCTAAAACATTTGTTCCCACACCAGCAACACTCATATCTATGTATTTATTTCCATCTAAATCCCATACATAAGATCCTTTCGCTTGAGCAAAATAAGTAGGCCATGAGCCATAAGACCAAAGATCAGGTCTTTTTGATAGAAATTGAGTCATTCCAGGAATAATTTTTTTTGCTTTTTCTTGCATTGACAAGGAACGATCTATTTTTATTTTCATATCAGTAATAATTTTATTATAAATTAAATTGTTCTAATTTTTTTAGGCGTAAATTCAGTTAAACCCTTCTTAATTGAATATTGCCTGTTGTATCTAACGTTAGCAAGATATTCTTTTGTTCTTTTTTCTGAAAATTTAGCATTGCAACCTATTATTCTTATTGCTATCGCCATTCTTCTCAAGTTACTTATCTTTGATGTAGGAGATTTTGAATAATGAATTGTCTTACCATGGAAAAAAAAAGCGTCTCCAGGAGATAATAAAACAGGATATTCATTAATTAAAAGCCTCTTTGGTAATAAATCTTCTTTTTCAGCTATCACTGATGAAAAACCCAATTTTTTTGACCTATGATGTTTCATTGTTTTTGATTTATAGCTACCTCTAATTATATGCATAGGGTTTGAATTCATTCCTATTTCAGTTAGAGGTATATAACAAGTCAACATATGAGGAGAATTATCTGAAAGACATTTTAAGAAACTGTCTTGATGCGGAAGGGTATTGTCAGAAGATAAACCCCATTTGCTGTGAAAATCTATATCCCAAAAATAAACACTGGAATTAAGGAAAGACACGCTTTTTAATAATATATCAGAGTTAATAAATTTGATAAATTGATCGAGAACCTCGTGGCATCTAGGTATGTATCTTATATAAGTTTTATTTTTATATTTTTCTGTAATTGTGCCCATTGGAAGTTTGTTTTTTTTGCGCTCAATCTTAGTAATACATGAAATTGAATCTTTTATTAATTTTTTTGAAATAGCGTTTTTTATAATTTCTGCACCATCACTCTCCCAAAGCAAGTTCTTCATAAATAATTTCTCTTATACCAAATAATTGTTTTATTAAGTCCTTCCTCAAAAGTGTATTTACTTTTATAATTAAGTCTCTTTCTTGCTTTGTTTATTTTTGCAACATATTTTATTACTTCACCAGTTCTATTATTCATAATTGTTATCTTGCTAGTTGATTTCATTTTTTTTGAAATAAATTTAGCGACATCTAGTATAGAATTCCCTTTTCCATTAGCAATATTATATGTTTCATTCTTTGCCTTATTAAAGTTTCTTATTCCCAGCAAAATACCATCAACAGCATCGTCAATATAAGTGAAATCTAATAATTTATCTTTTCCAAAAATAACTATTGGTTTGTTCTTGTGCATTTTTTCAATAAAAAGAGGTATAACTCTATCGCTTCCATCATACATGCCATAAACATTGGAGAATCTGTATATTAGATAATTAATTTCATAGCATTTCATGTAAGAGGTAATTAAAGTTTCCCCAAACACTTTTGATGCAGTATATGGACTTTCACAATTCTTCATATAAGCATCTTCTTCACTGTGTAATATTAATCCTGAATCACCATAAACTTCTCTTGATGATGCAAATAAAATTTTTTTAATATTTTTTTTTCTCGCAAATTCACAGACATTAAAAACTGTGGAAACATTGTCTTTTGCTAATTTTGGGTTTACAACTAAATTATAAACTCTTGCATTCGCAGCTAAATGAATAATAATATCGGCTTTTACATTCAGTTCCAGTAATTTAGATTGATTTCTCAAGTCTATGATTTTAGTAAGACTGTTAACTTTCTTGTCCCATTTATTTTTGACTTTGTCTATACCTATTACCTTGTAACCTTTTGAAATTAGAGTTTGCATTAACCTTGTACCAATTGTTCCACTACTTCCAGTGACGATAATTGATTTTCTTTTATTCGACATAAAGATCTATGCTGATAAAATGTCATCCCATGTTATAGGCATGTCTTGACTGATATTTTTTGATGCTTTTCTGCCTAGAATTATTGGAAGATAACGTGGAAGTAAACCATGGCCCGGGCCTTTAATTACTATATTATCTAAATCAATATATTCATTTATACTTATATCTTTTTTAGCAAATATGCTTTTTCTTTGTAGGTTTATTTGTTCGTACTCAATGGGGGCAGGCCTTTTTATTCCATCTCCTAAGGCAACATGAATTTCATTTCTCATCGTAGTAATTTCGCGCATTTCTTTTATATCAGCAGAGTGTATATGATCAGGACCTTCAAGATGCTTATCTAATGTAAAATGTTTTTCAAGCACATCTGCTTTTAAAGAAAATGACATCTGTGACGCAACTGTTCCTATTGTATGGTCAGAGTATCCAACTGGGATATTAAAGTTATTTCTTAATGTCTGTATAACATTAAGATTTACATCTGAGATATCTGCTGGATAGGCAGAAACACAATGAAGTAAAATAAGATTTTCATTTTTTACCTTTGCAATGGCCTCAACAGCATCTTCTATTTCTCTCATATGAGCCATGCCTGTAGAGAGAACTATCGGTAGTTTTTTTGAGGCTACATATTGAATAAATGGCAAGTTAACCAAATCAAAAGAAGCAATTTTGAAAGCTTTTACGCCCAACTCTAGCAATTGATCTGCGCTTCTCTCATCGAATGGAGTTGACATTAATGGGATTCCTATTGTTTCTGCATATTTAATGAGCTGATCCTGCTCCTCAAAAGAAAGTTCATATCGGGTAAACATTTCACTAACAGATTCTTCCATTCCTAAAGTTTTATCAGCATACTTAGCTTCTTTTGCAGAGTTTGATACCCGATCAGTGCCTTTATAGGTTTGAATCTTAGCAATATCACATCCTGTTAATTTTGATTGAAGAATTAATTCTTTCGCAGATTCAAAATCTCCCCTGTGATTTATTCCAATCTCTGAAATTATTAGAGTTGGATTATCTTTACCAACTTTGTAGCCGTATAGATCTACTTCCTTATTAAAGCTAAATGTTGTATTCTTTTTTATATTTTTATTTATTTCATAATGCTTTGAACTTAGTAAGTCAGCCATATCATTACCACGAGCAACCATGGTTTGAACATCTCCATAAATAAATTCTGCTGCGCCTCCTGCAAGATGTAAATTACTTATTTTAGAAATTTCAGAATTGATTCTTGTCAGTTCCTTTTCATAACCTATTCGCATGACAGGATTTACATTAGGCATTTTTTTTGATGTAGCCATTATAAAGTCTTCCTTTTTTACATATCCAAGGGAAACAAATTGTTCTAAGATTCTTTTTGATAATTCCTCATCACTCATTTGACCAAATTCCTTTCTTTGGGTGAATGATATTTCAAAAATAATTATAGATTTATCTTTTGGAAATGTCGCATCACTATATTGCTTTTGTTCAGATGCTCGATGAAAATCAAAGTCTGCGTGAGCAAAATAGACAGAGTGAACGCCCTTTGGAAATATTAATTCTTTATTAAAAACCATAAACATTAATCTTACTGAATTAAATACAAGGTTGCATGGAATAGATAAAATCTGACTCAAGGAACTCAGTGGTATAGTGCTAATCACTACTGAATCTTCTGTTGATACAGAAGGTTTATTTTCAAATTCTAAGGTGTGTATAATTCCATTATCTTGTTTGATACCTTTTAATTTATGATTTAACTTTATCTTACCGCCTTTCGATTTAATTATTTCTTCCATTCTATCCATGATTCTACCAGCGCCAAATTTTCCACAAGCAGAGTATTGACCTGCCCAAAAAGCTTTATGATTTCTTCTTAATTCAATTCTCTTTGGCGCCCAATTGGATGACATTTGATCAGGAGGAATGCCCCAGAGTTTCTCAGTATATTTTTCAAAAAAAATTTTTTGCAATGTTGGACCAACTAATTCAATTACACATTCCTTAAAATTACGGGCTCTCATTAAATTTTCCGGTTTTAATTCACTGATCTCTTTCTCAACTCTTATTCTTAAATCTTTAGGAAATTTTTGAATTGATTCCCAAGAAATTGGGTAATCATAATAAACACCGTCTTTATAATTCTTGTAAAAGAAATCTTTTTCTAACAACAGATCTGAAAAATTGTCTTTCCAAAAATTTGTAATTTCATCATGGCCAGAATGAAAAATATGTGGGCCATAGTCACATATCATACCATCAACATTTACACTTGCAGCAAGTCCGCCAACTCTGTCTTCTGCATCAAACAGTTCAACTTCAAAGTCAGTTTTTTCAATAAGTGATAATGCAGTAACAAGGCCCGTTGGACCACTTCCAATAATTTTTATTTTTTTTGACACGTTTAAGATATTCTTAGATATTTGTGATAAACTCTATATTTATCTCATAATTTTTATTAATCAAGATATTTATTAAGAGTTAAATTGAACACTTTATCAAAGTTTTTACTCGTTTCAAGTCTGTGAGAAATAAAAATAATACTTTTGTTTTCATCTAAATTAATTATCTCATTAAGAATTTTATTTTCAGTGGCATAATCTAGTGCGTTGGTAGCTTCATCAAGTATAAGTATGTCTCTATTGTGATAAATTGCTCTAGCGATTGAAATTCTTTGCCTCTGTCCCCCTGAAAGATTCACTCCTCTTTCTCCTATTATTGTATCAATGCCATGAGAAAGTTTATTTACTAAATCAAAAATGTTTGCTTTTTTCAAAGCATCCATAACTCTTTCTTCATCTACCATATTCTCTTTAATACCTAATGCAATATTCGACTTAAGTGACGAATTAGAAATAAAAACTTCTTGTGGCAAGTAAGCTATTTGACTATTCCAATGATGAAATATTTTATCATCCATTTCTTCGCCATTATATTTTAATGAACCGCTTTGAATTCTTAAAAGACCTAAAATAACATCAAGAAGAGTTGTTTTACCTGATCCTGAATCTCCAATTATTGCAATTTTATCTCCTCTTTTTATTTCAAGACTAATTCCATCTAAAACTCTTTGACTCTTTTCGGAATATGAAAATACAATATTATTTAAATCGAGTGCCCTAAATCTATTTTCTAAAGAGGATTTTTCTGTTTTTATAATTTGGTTATCTAGCGAATAGCTTATTTCTGTATCTAAATTCAAATCATTATATATTTTGTCAACAGCATCTTTACTATATTTTAGTATCCCAATAAGTCTAATTAGAGTATTCGCTATTGGAGCCAAGCGTATACCTGCCATGGAAAAAATAGTTATTATTGGTATTGACTCTTGAATATCGCCACCAGATGAGAATGTAACTATAACTATCAAAACAACAAAAAAGACAAGAAGAAGTTCGAGAAGAAATCTTGGCGCTATTGAAATCAAACTCTGCCTCATATCACTAATAGCAATTTTTTCTGTACTAGATACTAATTGATCTTTGAAAAATTCATGTGAATTAAGTATTCTTAGTTCTTTAAAACCAAAAAAATATTCTTGAATTGTTTGATACATCTTTTTGTACCCTTCATTTAACATCTGACCATAAGTATGAAGATAATTTACAAATGCAATCTTATAAAAATATCCAGACAAAGTAAAAATAGTCAGCATTACTAAAAGTATAGACCAATCAAAAAAAATTAAAAAAACTAAAAGTGTTAAAGCTACTAAAATCTCTCCAGATGATTGAAGAAATACTTGGAGTAAAGTTCCATAATTTTTTACAAAAACTCCAACAGTTGAAACATATTCTGAACTATTTCTTTTTGAATATTCTTGATATGAAAGCGTTCGATAAGACTCTAATAATCTTTCTCTGAGGCTCTTTTGTTGAATATGAGAAAATTTAAAAATATAAGCATAAATAAATATTGATAGAATAGTTTTAGTAAAAAAAATAATTATCAAAAATATTCCTAATGATATTGATAAAGCATCAATATTAATTAAGTTATTCCATGCATATATAGCTCCATAGATATATTTAGCATGTTCTAAATCATTAAAGAATTGTGAGTCTAATAATAGTGCTATATAGGTTCCAATCAATCCTATACTTAGCAAATCAAAAAAGGAAAGTAATATAAACATGAAGATTAGAAAAATCATCATGTATCTATTTTTACCTGATAAAATAAAAATTTTATTTATATAAAAAGCATCAATATTTGATTTATTCATGAACGAAAAGATTTTAATTTAAAATTACTTAATAATAGCCCAACAGTTAAAAATGTAATTACGTTTGTCCAATTATGTAAAAAATTTCCTGAGGGTATATAAGGCCACAATAATATAAAAATTGAAATCAACAAGCAAATTCTAAAATCATCATTGCTTATTTTAGATTTAAATTTATTTATGAATTGTTTTAAAAAAATTATAGAGATATAAAAAAAAATTATTAAAATTGGCAGCGTTCCTACTAAACCCGTTTCAGCTAGCAGTTGAATATAAGTATTGTGTGGATGGGTGCTACAATTTTTATTTTTTGCCCATGTTTTCTTTGCATTCTCATATCCAAATATGTTTGTTTGAAATCTTGGATCATCACATAATTCCCTAAACATTTTAGGGCCAACTCCAAAAATTGGATTGTTTATAAACATGTTTATTGCTGGTTCAAACAATAAATCATGTTGAGGAGAAAATACTCTTCCCCAATCCATTTGCTGTTGAGTAAAGTCTATCATCCTATTTTTTATTTTATTATCACTGAATGATATTAGTGCTATTAGGATTAATGACACAATGAAAGTAGAAACACGTATAAATTTCCATTTTTTTGTTAATAGGATAATCAAGATTGTAGCCATCATTAATTTGACAAATGAAACTCTCTCCCCTGTTATATAAATCAAAATATCTGATCCTATGAAAATACAAATCGTTAAGATCATTGCTTTTATTGAATTTGGATATAAAAGTAATACTAACCCAAGTAAAACTGGCATTAGTCTAGATAAATAACTGCCAAGGATTTGTTCCTCTCCAAATAATCCACTTAACCTATTACCTACGTATTCATAACCCAAAATATTAGTACCAGTAAAATACTGAATAAATCCATCAATGATCAGAAGAGTAAAACAAAATATTAATGAATAAAAAATATAAATTTTAAGATTATCATTTTTACTTGCAACAAATGAAATTGCTAAAGCAAATATCCCAAATCTAAAAAAAAAATAAAGAAGAGCTTAATGATAAAAAAATATTTTCTGATAGTAATGATCTCAAAATTAAATATGCGCACCATAAGAAAAATAATCTAGCAATTGGATCTTTGAAATAGTGAAAGTTATTTTTTTTAAAGCAATAAATTAAAAAAATTATATCAACAATTACTAGAGCTAGATCTGATAGAAAAGGTCCAGTAATTAATAAAAAAGGAATTAAAGTTATTAGGATTAACTGGGACTTTACTAAAAAATTATCAGAAAACATAGGTACAATGATATCCGCTCTATTTCAAAAAGTAAGTTAATTATATTTACATTTAACCTAATTTATTTAATGCGATAATAAGAATTTTTCAGATTATTATTGACTTTAACTTTACGATGAAATAACACCAAATTTCTAACGCGGGGTGGAGCAGTCTGGTAGCTCGTCAGGCTCATAACCTGAAGGTCGTAGGTTCAAATCCTACCCCCGCAACCAAGAGCTTTACTTAGATAGCTTTGATATTAAATAAGATTCTATGAAAATATATTTTTTAATCTCAGAATATTTTTATATCCAAAATTCTTAATTATCTTAAAATTAAGTTATCTCATGAGAAATAAATTTATATTTCAAATAATTTTCTCCCTGGCATTTATCGGGCTTCTAGGAAAAATACTTTTCACATAAACTGACAAACTTAAGACACTAAATTCTCTCTTTTCTATGGATGGCTCTAATCTATTGCTACTTCTAATAATGCTGAATTTATCAGTATCATTCTTATTCTTTCATATTTTAAAAACATGTTCACAAAAAAAAATGAGTTTCATAAAAATCACAAGCACTTTTTTACAAGGAGGAATTGTTAACCAAATTATTCCTGGTTCAGGGGTTGTTTACAAATACTTTAAATTTAAATCCGATGATAATATAAATATTGCAGAATATTCAGTAAGCCAGCTTATATTTTATTTTGAAAGAATTTTTGCTTACTTGCTGTTATCCATTTTTCTTGGTTTTTTAACAATAGTTTCAATCAATACTGGCATGATCTTGTTCATTGTACTTTATGTTCTAAGTGTATGCTTAATTTTTTTTTTAAGAAGAAAAAATATTTATAATTTTATAAATAAGATAGTCGGCAATAATGAAAAATTAAGAAAAATTGCCTCAGATTTTTCAAACATCAAAAAAGTTGTAAAAAACAATTTACTTTATTTTATCATAATTTTTTTTCTATTTTTATTACAAGCAATTTTAGAATGCATTGTATTTTCACATATATTTTAAATATATGAATATGAAATTGATTTTGAAATTTCATCATTACTATGGATGACATCGTCATTAGTAACAATTATGTCTTTTGTAAATTTCTTTGGTTTTTTTGAGGTAATATTTGCATACTCTTCAACATTCTTTGATAATAATTTTATAGATATAGTAATAATGGTATTCGGTTATAGGATGGTGAATTTATTCTCCCAGTTTGTAATTATAATTTTATACACTTGTTACAAAATGGTTAATAAGTAAAAAGTTTAAAACTGTTTTTTTTATTTACTGCAATAAAATACCTTTTAAATCGCGCAGATTACAAATATAGATTTTCATAACTATCTAGAATCTGACTAAATTTTTTATCAATTGGTATTTCACATAAAAACATTTTTCCAATCCCTTTTGTAAGAACAGCCCTGAGGTTTTTGTTTATATTTTTTTTGTCAGACTTTAAAAAATTTATGTACTTCTTTGTGTTAATAGATGAAGGCTTATCATTTTTGAAAATTTTTGAGAGTATCCCCTGCATTTCTTCAAATTGACTAAGAGATATAAAATTTTTTTTATACGATATAAAGTTTGAAATATTCATTCCATTTGCTACCGCAACACCATGAGGTATTTTATAGTTGGTCAAAGCCTCAATTGCGTGTCCAAATGTATGTCCATAATTTAATATTAATCGTTCTTTTTTATCATGCTCATCAATTTCTATAAAAAATTTTTTGATGCGTAACGATTTATATATAAGACTCTTACAAACAAGTATTTCTTTATCGAGAGCCCTTAAATAATTTTTTTTAAAATAATTAAAGTCACTTTTGCTACTTACAAAAAAGTAATGTGCCATTTCTCCAATGCCTGATCTTAAATCCTTTTTACTAAGAGTTTTTAAGAAGTTAGTATCAATAAATATTTTTTTTGGAGGATAAAAATTTCCTAACTGATTTTTTCTCCCATGAAAATTAATCGAGGTCTTCCCCCCTATACAGCTATCACATTGAGCAAGAAAACTTGTTGGGAAAAAATACCAATCTACACCTCTAAAGATTAATGAAGATATAAAACTTCCAATGTCTTGTATAATTCCACCACCTATTACAATAATCTTATTGTTCTTTTTAAAACTATAGTTGATAACCTGATTAATGACCTTTCCTAAAGACTCAAAACTTTTATTTTTTTCGTTTGCTTTAATAGTAATAATTTTTTTCCCCATTAAGAGTTGATTGAGTTTAAAAAGCCTATAAATCTTTTCATCAATAATTATAATATCTTTAGACTCACATTCTTCTCTAAGTGCAATCTTATAGTCTTGTATAAATTTAACTTTGTAGGCACCCTGAGATGATTTTATGTTTAATTGCATCACCTTATTTTGAGGAAAAACCTCCATCAATTATTATATTCTGCCCAGTTATATAAGTATTTTCACTGCTTGATAAAAATAATACACAACTAGTAATTTCTTTTGGAATTGCCATTCTTTTCATTGGTATCGCAGAAGATAATTTTCTTATTTCATTACCAGACAATATTTTCTTTGTAAGGCTTGTTTTAACAAATCCAGGTGATATAGCATTGACCAATATTCCCCGATTAGCTAAATCATGAGCACTTGATTTGGTAAGACCAATCAAGCCAAACTTAGAAGAGGAATAACTTGCTCTCTTTTCTTTACTAATGGAACTGAAGATTGACCCAATATTAACGATTCTTCCATATTTATTGTTAATCATTTTTTTTGAGATTAATCGCGTGAGTTTAAAAGGAATACTAAGATTTAAATTTAATATATTTTCCCAATCCTTATCATCGATATTTTGAACATAATCAACCTTATTCATACCTGCGTTATTTATCAAAATATCAATTTTTTTAATGGAATTGATTTTTTCAAAAAAATTCTCACAAGACTCATTGTCATTAAAATCAACTTGTATCGATTTTAAATAATTATTCTTTTTTTGAATTATTTCACCCTTAGTTCGGCTTGTGAAATATACATTGGCACCAGAATTAAAAAATGCCTTACTAATTGCATTGCCTATACCCTTACTGCCTCCAGTTACAAGTACTGTCTTATTTTTAAAATTAAAACTAATCATAAATTACTAAGTAAATTTTTTACTGCTTTTAATTCCATATCAGTTCTGCACTCAATTGTATAAGATCCGATATGTGGCGTCATAATTATTTCATCGTACTCAACAAGAGTACCCTTATATGGCTCTACGCTAAATGTATCAAGCCACGCTCCTGATATAATTTTATTTTTAATAGCTTTAGATAAAGCATTCTCATCTATTGCATGTCCCCTAGACGCATTACATAGTATCACACCTTTTTTCATACTATTAAATTCTTTCTCGGAAAATAACATTTCTTCACCACTATAATGAATTGTAATAATATCTGATTTACTTATTGCTTCTTTGAAACTAACTTTTTTAGCTTTTACTTCATTTGTATTCACAACTTGATTATCGTGAAAAATTATATTTGCACCAAAAATACTTAGGCACTGGGCTACTTTAATACCTATTCTTCCAAAACCTATTATAGCTACAGTTTTATTTTGTAATTCATTTCCTATATTTCTTTTCCATTGTTTATTTTTTAATAGAGTATTAGATGTAACAACTTTCCTCAGTAAATTTATTATGTTTGCAACAGTTAGTTCTGCAACAGACTGTGTTGGACCATCAGGAACTGAGAATAACTTAACATTGTTTTTGGATAGTGCTTCCTTACAAACATTTGAAGTTCCAGATCCTACTCTTGAAATTACTTTAATGTTTGAGTTTGATAAAACTTCATTATCGATTAATTCAAGTCCAGACAGCAATCCGATTACATCAGGATTAAGTAATTTAATAAGCTCATTTTTCTCAAGCATTCTTCCATGCGGATTCTTAAGTACATCATAACCAGCTTCTGCGATCATTCTTAATGGTTCTTTACTAATCTCAGCAAAACTTGATGGTCCGATTAAAATACTTTTAGTCATTAAATATGGACATTTATTTTAGTTTATTTTGGAACCAATGGGCCAATGTATGATTTAAAATTAAATGAGCATCCTCGACTGGCCCATACTCACCTTTGTTTGTTTTAATGACAACACTTAAATCACATAAACTCTTCAATTTACCACCATCGAAACCAAGTAAACCAACAACCCTTCCAGAATTTTTTTTTACCCATTTAACAGCATTAATTAAATTTTTAGAATTACCACTTGCAGAGATTACTATAAGTCTGTCACCTTTTTTAAAATGAATTTTTAGCTGATTTAAAAAGACTTGATCGTACCCAACATCATTTGAAATAGCGGTCATAACAGAATTATTATCAGTAAGTGCAAATAGTTTGAAGGGCTTTTTTGTTTTGGTTTTTTTTATTATATCAAAGCCAATATCATTTGCCATTGTAGTTGCAGTAGCAGCAGATCCACCATTACCAGCAATGAATAAAGTTTTACCTTTAGATCTTGCATTTTCAAATTCTTTCACCAGTTTGTCTATTTCTTCTGGTTTAATATTTTTTAAAACAGAACTTAGGTAATCAATATATTTAGAGAAATATTCACTTGGCCTTAAAGATTTTTTGTAAAATTTTTCAGTATTATTCATTTTAATGTATCTTATATTTCTGCTTCCATTGTTTATCAGATTTATATATTTTTGATATTAATTTCATTAATTTTAAAGCTTCATTAATATTTCCATCTTTTACTTTTTTATTTTTAACTATTATCTCAGCAAATTCGTCAACTTCTTTTTTCCAGGATAGGTCTTGAACATATTTTTTTGATTTTGTATTTGGAATTATATTTCCATTTTTATTTCGCTTTGTCAGCTTAAATATTTCATCACCATAACTCTTAGTTCCCGAAAGTATACCAGAAAGTTCAATCAGTGCTTTTTCAAGTGTGATTTCTAATCTGAATTTATGTCTCCATTCAGTAGCAGAGGAATGTATCATAGCTACTCGATTTTTTTTATCTCTCATTATTATAAAGGCATTATCTTCAACATTGTACTGCCAGTAATTATTTTGAACAAAGCTCTTAATTTCTTGATATTCATCACTAAATAATTGAATCATATCAAGCATATGAATTCCTTGATCAAGAAGAATGCCTCCGCCAGCTTCGGTTCTTTTTGACCTCCAGGTTCCAATATGAGATGGCACCAAAACACTTTTGCCATATACACCTCTGAAGTTAAGAACTTTCCCGTAGCGCTCAGAGCTGATTATTTTTTTTGCTTCAATAAAAGACTGGTGATATCTATGATTGAAACCGTACTTTATTTTTAAATGTGGTTTTTTTTTGCAAACTTTGTAAACATCAATAACTTCACCAAAATGTCTTCCAGGCGGTTTCTCGCAAAAAACATGTAAATCATTTTTTAAGGCTAATTTAGTCGCAATAGATGCAAATCTATTTGGCAAACAAACAAATAGGACATTAAGATCTACTTCAAAAATTTTTTTAAAGTCGCCAAATACATATACACCATCTTTAGCAACATAATCTTTTTTGAAATTTACGTCACTAATGGCTACAGTTTGCATGTATTTATTTTTATCAATAACTTTCCGTCTTCTTTTGCCAACTATTCCATAGCCAACGATACCAACTTTAAGTATTTCCATAGTTATTTATTAAATTTAATTTTAATTTGCTAAGTGATTTTAATAAGAATAGATATAATATAATAAAAATTCAAACAAAAGATAAGTTAAAAATCCTATGGGTTATTTAAACAGCTTCACTTTTTTTATTCCAGCTCGCATGGAATCCTCAAGACTTTACGGTAAACCGTTATTAAAAATTGGCAAGAACTCTCTAATTGAAAGAGTATATCTTAATTGCTCAATGAGCAAATATTGTAAACAAGTATTTATTGTTACAGACTCAAAAGATATAAAAAACCATTGCATTGAAAAAGGTATGAATTTTATTATAACCGGTAAACACAATTGCGCTTCAAACAGAGTTGCTGAAGCATCATTGCAAGTTAAAGATCATTGGATTGTAGAAGTACAAGGTGATGAGCCGTTTTTAAACAATAAAATTATTGATAAATGGATTTCAAAATCATTAAGAGAAATAAAAAGAAAATATTCTCCTGATATTTTTTTATCATATGCAAAACTTAATTATAACAAATCTCATAATTATAATTTTGTCAAAATTGTTTTTGATGAGAATTTTGAAGCAAAATGGTTTTCTAGGTCTAAGTTGCCGTCAGATTGGAAAGGGAGAAAGAAATCAAAAATGTATAGACATACTGGCTTTCATTTATGGAAGAGAAAAAGCTTGGTATCATTTGGTAAAATTAAGCCCAGCTATATTGAAAAGTCTGAGGATACTCATGCTGTAAGACTCACAGAAAATAATTTTTGTGTTAAGGGAATTGAGATACCTGATACTCTTTCGATCGACACACCAAATGATTTAAAAAACGCAAAAAAAATAGCAAAGTAATATTATGAAAGAAATTTATGAATTGAGAATATATGAGGTAAAGCCAAACGAAATGGATAGGCTATTAAAAGTTTGGAAGTTAAATTATAAAAGAATTTCAAAATATTTTAATTGTATTGGTATTTGGGTTCCTCAATCAGGGAATATTAATAGTGTTTATCATTTATATAAGTGGAAAAGTTATGAGGAAATGGAAAAAAATAAAAAGCTTTTCAAAATTAGTATGATCAAATATATACAGTTAGTTAAAAAAATGTATGTTATTCAAACTTCTATTATTTTAAAAGATATCGGAATAAGAAAATGAGAGAAAAGTATATTAAAGAAAATGATGCCTCAAAAGTTTTGGCAAAAGATGGTGTAAAAAAAATAGATACTTCTAACTGCAATATGATTCATTTGAAGTTAAATGATTATATGAATAATTTGTCTGAATCATGGGCTAGAAAAGTAATTTATAATGAGCAAATGAGTGCACATTTAATATGTCAAATGCCAGGTGAAACTAATAGAACTCATTTTCACGAAAGGGATGACGAATGGTGGATAGTTCTTAAAGGTAAAATAAAGTGGTGGATTGAAGGAGTTGGAGAAATCGAGGCTAACCAGGGAGATATAGTATTTGCTCCTAGAAAAAAGCAGCACAAAATAAAAACTATTGGAAACGAATTTTCTATCAGAATTGCAATATGCAGACCAGATATCGAACATAAACACCCAATAAAAGATAATGCACCTATTCAGTTTTAATGAGTGAATTTCAAAATAAATGTATTGTAATCACTGGGGTAGGTGGTAATTTAGGACATAGTCTATTAAAATTTTTCTTTAACAAAAAATCAAAAATTATTGGCTTTGCTAAGACCAAGAGGTCCTATCTAAAAAGCTATGAAAATAAAAAAAATGTTAAAATTTTTTATGGAGACCTAGCAGATGAGGATTTTGTTAAGAGTAAATTACAGAAAAAAAATTTATTTGATAACAAAATTCATCATTTAATTAATTGTGCAGGAAGTGTTTCATCAAAAAAAATAAGTCAGATTGATCTTAATCATTGGTATAAATTAATTGATGACAACTTAACATCGACATTTTTGCCAACTAAATTTTCATTCCCACTTTTTGCGAAATATGGCAATAGATCAATCGTGAATATATCATCAATTGCAGGTCAAAGGTTTAGTAAAACAGCTGGGGTACATTATACCTCAACAAAAGCTGGACTAATTGGATTTACAAAACAACTTGCTATTGAAAAAGCTAAATACAAAATAAGAATAAACTGTATAGCTCCCGGACAAATCGACTCAAAAATGCTAGATAAAGCCATAAAGAATAGTAAAAATAGAAAGAATGAACTAATCAATGCTATTCCACTTAAACGATTAGCAAGAACAGAAGATATTGTGAATGTGTGTGAATTTCTATGCTCAGAAAAGTCATCATATCTTACCGGAACAACAATCGATGTTAATGGTGGCGTAATTTAATTATTAACATCATTGCTTATTTAACAATGAATGATTTATTGCAAATATTTGATGAAGGAGTCAGGGCAAATAGCAAACTTGGTGATGTTTATCTTTGGTACAGATCAAAAAATACAAAAAATATATTCAATGTCATAGACGCCAATAAAAATGAATTGAGGGATGAGTATACTCAAATAATAAGCAAAATTTCAAAAATAAAAGTGCGTAATCAAACAATCGCAGAAATCTTGAGCTATAAAGAAAATCAGAATTTATGGTACATGTCTCTTATTGCTGAAAAATGTCCCATAAAGACACCAGAAATTTCAGAAATTATTAAATTATTAGCACTAAAAAGAATTATAAGAAATAAAAAATATAAAAAGATTAATCTATATACCTCTAATTTGACTTTAATCAGATCTGTAAAAAGTATTTTACAAAATAAAAAGATAAATTTAAATGTTTATAACTTGAAGAAGACTTATCCTAGTTACAAAAACAATGTATTTATTTTTATTAAAAATCTTATTCCTTTTTATTGTAAGGCACATTTATTTTTACTTCGAGAATATTTAAGTTCATTGAGACTAAAAAGATTTAGTAATCAGAAATTCTACAGTAATAACTCAATATTTTTAATTTCATATTTTTTACACATAGATGAAGAAAAATATAAGAAAAATGAGTTTTTCTCTCATCAATGGAAAATGATACCAAGTTTAATTAAAAATATGGGATATAAAATTAACTGGATACATCATCATGTTTATGAACAAAAACATTTACAGTATGACAATTTATTTTATTTCAAAAATGAAAAGCATTTCTTTTTAAAAGGGTTTTTCAGCTTTCGAATTTTTTGTAATTCACTATTTTCGTTTAATTACTTTTATTTTAAAAATCTTTACTCACTGAATATAAGAGGCGATATCATTTTAAATAAAAGCTTATTTGAAATTCATTATCTAATTGAAAATAGTTGGAACTCTTCTTTTTTTGGCACGCATTTAATGCACAACCTTGTCTTTATTGAAATTTTTAAAAATTTGTCAAATAATTTCAATCTTGGAAAGAATGCATTTTATTTGCAAGAAAATCAAGGGTGGGAAAAAGCCTTTATTAATTCATGGAGGTCTGTGAACAAAAAAAAAATTATTGGTGTGACTCCAACAATCATTAAAGAGTGGGACTTAAGATATTACGAAAATAAGTCAGACTTAGGTAAATTTAGTCATTGTGATATAACTTTACCAGATTTCACTCTTGTAAATGGAAAACACTCATATGATCAATTAAGTTTAAATTATTTTCCAAAAAAAAGAATAGTTGGTGTTGAAGCATACAGATACCTTGATAGTTTTATTGATCGCGCCAAACATAAAAATCGTCGTAAGAAAAAAAATATAAAAAAAATACTAATTCTTGGTGAATATGATCAAAAAACAACTTTAACTATGATAAGAGCTCTAGAAAGAATAAAAACTGACAAAAACATAGAGATATTTTTCAGACCTCATCCAGGAAGAATAATCCCTGAAAAGTATCTGAAAAACATCAAAATCTTATCAGTTAACAAAAAAATTTCTGAAATATTAAACAATAATTATGAAATAGCAATTTCAGCAGGATCTACTAGTGCAGCACTGGATGTATATTTAAATAATATACCCTTAATAATTTTTATAGAAAAAACTTCTCTTAATCTAAGTCCTTTGAGTCATCAAAGAAGTATAAAATTTGTTAGCGATGTAAATGAAATTGAAAGTGCTATTACTCTAGAATTGAATAACATTAAGAAAAAAAGATTTGATTCGAGTAAAATATTTTGGATTGATAAGAATTTGACACGCTGGAAAAGATTTTTAATTAAAGTATTATCCAAAACGGCAAGTTAGTGCTGTAAAAGATAAAGTTTTCAAAAGCGAAGTGACAAGAAATCTCTTCACGTTTAGTAGACCTGGCAACGTCCTACTCTCCCGTGCCTTAAGACACAGTACCATCGGCGCTGGAGCCCTTAACGTTCGAGTTCGAAATGGAATCGTGTGTTACCTCTAATATAAGAAAATTACC